>Ga0247808_10000091_pt1 | contig 68878 bp, 63 predicted proteins | sample UWRJL089202R1_FD_179914 | JGI IMG/M metagenome (GOLD analysis project Ga0247808, IMG submission 179914) | Plant litter microbial communities from Arlington Agricultural Research Station in Wisconsin, United States - UWRJ-L089-202R-1 | ecosystem: Environmental > Terrestrial > Plant litter >...
CGGCCGACGTCGAGCTTGACGTCGGCATCGCTCATCAGGAGTGCCTGGGCATCCGTATTGATGGCGATGAATTCGACCCCGCGGAGGCCGAGCTCGATCATGCGGTTGACGGCGTTGACGCCGCCTCCGCCGATTCCAACAACCTTGATGACTGCTAGGTAGTTCTGATTAGTTGACACGTCCGGCCTCCGGTGGAACCCTAAACCTCTACTCGAGGCTTAAAGTTATGCTGAGTATGCAATTCCTAAACTCGAAATTAGGGGCCAGGCGGGGCGCCTTGGGGAGGCGCGCCCGCGTGTCGCGAATACTCAGCGCGATCCCAGCAGAACCGGGGTCTCCGCGGCCGATTCGGCGGCCGATCGGACTCAGCGGACGACGGCGCTGTCGGGTGAGGAGACGTCGTACTCGGTGACGCTGCCCACCGGATGGCTCACGATGAGAGCGCTGAGCACGACGGCCTTGTACTCGGACCGTTCGGCATTGCCCCAGACCACGCGCGCTCCCCCGGCGAGGGTGAGGGTGACGTCGTCCTTGGTGGCCGCCGCGACGCTGTCGAGCTGACTGCGGATGCCCTCCGGAAGCGCCCAGACCACGGCGACGGCGGACTGGAAGCCGGCGCCGCTGGCTCCCCCGGTGGCCGTGACGACGGGATACCCCGCCGGCCGGTCTGCGCTCGACTGGATGACGACTCCGGCTGCGTCCACGAGGTCGAAGCCGGCGGCTGAGGCGATCGCTCCGACGGGTTCGCGTTCGATGACGCGCACGACGAGGGTGTCCGGTGGCCGGCTCTCCGTGACGTAGCTGCGGATCAGGGTGAACTCGCTGAGTTCCCGTTTGACCTCGGCGAGATCCACGAGCGGCAGCGGCGTGCCGAGCTGGCCGTCGAGGGCCTGAGCGATGTCGGCCGCTGGGATGCGGTTGGTGCCGGTGACCTCGATCGTGCGCAGCGCCATGAGCGGGGAGAACACTCCCACCAGCACGAACGTGACGAGGGCGGCGACGGTGCCTGCCGCGGCGATCCACAGGTTGCGGCGGCGGCGCGATCTGGAGGTGAAGCGGCGCACCTCGCTGCGTTCGTACTGTTTGCGGGCGCGCCGGGCCGCGCGGAGGCGCGCGCGGGCGCTCCGGGCGGTGAGCGGTGGTTCGAGCGCCGGCTCAGCGGGCGCGGGGGTGCGGGAGCCGGAATCGGTGCGTGCCCCCAGGCCGGACGGGCGGGCACCGTGGGAGCCGGTCAGCCGGGCCCAGGCGGACGGTGCCGTGGGCGCGCCGGAGGGACTCGGTCCGGCCGCAGGGGCGGCCTCCGTCTCGGCTACGCCCAGCGGCGGCAGCGCGATCGGCTCGGTCGTCGCGTCGGGCTCCGCGCGCTTCCGGGCCGTCGTACCGGGTGCCGCCGTGCGCGGCGATGCCGCGGCGGGAGCCTTCCGGGTCGATCTCGGCTCGGGCTCCGGCGCTCCCCCGGTGCCCGGCCGGGCCGCCGGGGTGATCCTTGGGGGACGTTTCATGCGCGCACGATCCGTGCGGGCATGATCAGCGCGCCCCGGCCGCGGTGTCGGCGCTGAGCGACGCGAGCAGCTGGGGAACGATGCGGTAGACGTCACCGCAGCCGAGGGTCACGACGAAGTCGCCTTCCCTGGCGATGGTGCCCAGGTAGTCGGCGGCATCCTGCCACTCGGGGATGAAGGCGACGTGAGACGGGTCCTGGAAGCGTTCGGAGACGAGGGCGCCGGTGACGCCGGGCTCCGGGTCCTCTCGGGCGCCGTAGACGGCCAGCACGATGGTCTCGTCCGCGTACTTCTCCAGAGTGTCGGCGAACTCCTGCGCGAACAGCCGCGTGCGGCTGTACAGGTGCGGCTGGTGCACGGCGATGATGCGCCCAGTGCCCACCACGGTCCGGGCGGCCGCCAGTGCCGCGGCGACCTCGGTCGGGTGGTGCGCGTAGTCGTCGTAGACGCTCACACCGCGTACGGTGCCGTGCAGCTCGAAGCGGCGCTCCGTTCCGCCGAAGGCCGCAATGGCCTCCAGCGATGCGGCCGGCTCGAAGCCGAGGCCGACGAGCACAGCGAAGGCGCCGGCGGCGTTGATCGCATTGTGGCGGCCGGGGATGCGCAGGGTGGCTGAGTAGTCGGTGCCCGCCCAGGTCACCGTGAAGCCCACCGGCCCGTTGGTGTCGATCGAATGCACGCGAACGGTGGCGTCCTCGGCCTCGCCGAAGGTGATGACGTGCTTGCCCTCGAGGCGGCCGGTGACGTGAACCGCACCCGGGTCGTCGGAGGAGACCACCACGAGCTCGCCGGCGTTCTGGGCGAACTGCACGAACGCCGCCTCGAACGCCTCGAGCGAGCCGTAATGGTCGAGGTGGTCGGGGTCCACGTTCGTGATGAGCGCGATCCCGGTGTTGTAGAGCAGGAAGGACCCGTCGGATTCGTCGGCCTCGACGACGAAGAGGTCGTCGGATCCGCTGCCCGCACTCACGCCGAGGGATTCGATGACGCCGCCGTTGACGAAGCTGGGGTCCTGGCCGAGCCCGAGCAGCCCGGTGACGATCATTCCGGTCGACGTCGTCTTGCCGTGCGCGCCGGCCACGGAGACGAGCCGGTGCGAGCGGATCAGCCAGGCGAGAGCCTGCGAGCGGTGCAGCACGGGCAGGCCCCGTTCGAGCGCGAGCACGTACTCCGGGTTGTCCTGCCAGAGGGCCCCGGTGACCACGAGGCTGTCGGCATCGCCCACATTGGCGGCATCGTGTCCGATCGCGATGGTCGCGCCCAAGGCGCGGAGGGCCTGGATGTTGTCGGAGTCGCGCACGTCAGAGCCGGTCACGGTGTGCCCGGCGGCCAGGAACAGGCGGGCGATGCCGCTCATCCCGGAGCCGCCGATGCCCACGAAGTGCACGGTTCCGAGGTCTGCGGGAACGATGAGGGTGAGGTCTGGCTTGATCACGTGACGGTCTTTCTGGCTGGCGGAGCTGGGGAGACGCAGGTCTGGTTCCACGTTACGCGGCGCTCGACGTGAGGTCGAACGCGGTCTCGCTGTCGCTGTGCTCGTGCGGAGTCGTGCGGAGGTGCGGGGATGGGCGGTAGGTGCCGGTCAGCGGGGCTTCGGCCGTCCGGCCGCCTGATCGATGAGTTCCACCGTGCGCCGGGTGCCGTCGAGCACGCCGACGGAGCGTGCGGCGACACTCATCTCCTGGATGGTCCCCGGCTTGTGCAGCAGGGGCAGCAGGGTCGATTCGATCCAGGAGGGCAGGAATCGGGCGTCGTCGATGAGGATGCCGCCTCCAGCTGCCACGACGTCGGCCGCGTTGAAGCGCTGTTCGCCGTTGCCGACCGGGTACGGCACGTACGCGGCGGGAATCCCGAGGGCGCTCAGTTCGCTCACGGTGGCGGCTCCGGCCCGGGACACCGCGAAGTCGGCGACCGACAAGGCGAGGTCCATGCGGTCGCAGTAGGCGATCATCCGGTAGCCGTCCAGGCCGGGATCGGTGACCTCCGCCTGGGTTCCGGTGATGTGCAGCACCTGCCAGCCTGCGGCAACGAGCGCAGAGGCAGCGTCGACGACGGTGCGGTTGATGCGGCGTGCGCCGAGCGACCCGCCCGTCACGAGCAGTGTGGGCAGGTCGGCGGCCAGGCCGAAGAAAGCCAGGCCCTCCGGGCGGGACGCGGCACGGTCGAGGACCTCGATCTCGCGCCGGAGCGGCATGCCGACGACCCGGGCGTGCCGGAGCCGGGTCCCGGCGAAGGCGACGCCCACGGAGTGGGTGAAGGCCGAGCCGAGCCGGTTCGCCAGGCCGGGCTTGGCGTTGGCCTCGTGGATGGCGATGGGGATTCCGGCGCGCCGGGCGGCAAGGTAGGCCGGTGTGGCCACATAGCCGCCGAAGCCCACCACGACGTCCACCTGGCGGCGGCGCAGGGTGGCGGCCACCTCGTTGATGGCCCGGTTGAACCGGGGCAGGAAACGCACGGCGGCGCGGTTGGGCCGGCGCGGGAACGGGAGGCGGGGCACGATGAGAAGTTCGTAGCCGCGCTCGGGGACCAGGCGGGACTCCAGTCCCTCGCTCGTTCCGAGCACCAGCACAGTGGCGTCGGGGTCGCGCGCGCGGAGCGCATCCGCGACGGCGAGCAACGGATTCACGTGACCGGCGGTTCCGCCGCCGGCGAGCAGATAGGTGGTCATCGAACCGTTCCTCGTTTCGGTGCCGTGCGCGCTGGGCCGGCGGACGCCACAGGGGCCGCGCCCGGGCGGGCCAGGGCATCCTGTTGCAGGTTGTGGTCGCTGCGTGCGAAGGAGAGCACGACGCCGATGGCGGCGAGCGTCGTGAGCAGCGCAGTACCACCCGCTGAGATCAACGGCAGCGGCACCCCGAGCACGGGGAGCACCCCGAGCACGACGCCGATGTTCACCATCGCCTGGCCGATGATCCAGACCATGACGGCCGCTGTGGTCACCCTGATCTGCAGGTTGGTGGTGCTGTGCATGATGCGGATGAAGGCGAACGCGAGCAGGATGAACATCAAGAGCACCACGATAGCGCCGATGAGGCCGAGCTCCTCTCCGATGATGGCGAAGATGTAGTCGTTGTCCGCGGCGGGCAGCCAGGACCACTTGGCCTTGGAGTTGCCCAGCCCGACCCCGAACACTCCCCCGTTGGCCAGCGCCCAGGTGCCGTGCAGCGGTTGCCAGCAGGCCGCAGAGATGGTGCCGTTGAGTTCGTGGCAGGTGTCGACGGCGAAGCTGAGGATGCGGGTCATCCGGTTCTCGCTCGTGACGGCCAGCAGACCGCCGACGAGGATTCCGACCCCCAACGGGGCGGCGAGCATCCGCAGCCGCACCCCGGCGAAGAACAGCGCGCCGAAGAGGATGCCCGCCATGATGATCACGGTTCCGAGGTCACCACCGATCATGACGAGCATGATCGACCCGCCACCGACGCCGAAGACGGGGATGTACACGTGCCGCCAGTCGTCGAGCTTGTCCTTCTTCTGCGCCAGGAGCACGCCCAACCAGATCACCAGGGCCACCTTGATGGCCTCAGAGGGCTGGAACTGCACGCTCCCGATCGCGAGCCAGTTGGTGTTGCCGGCCACGGTGATGCCCAGCGGGGTGAAGACCACGAGGCACTGGAAGAAGCAGGAGACCAGCAGGGCCGGCCAGGCGACCCGTTGCCAGAAGCGCACGGGCAGCCGGCTGATCACGAGCATGAGCGGGATGCCGAGGACGGCGAAGATGCCCTGCCGGAAGAGGCCGCCGTAGAAACCGGCATCCTCGAGGTAGGAGTCGACCGACGAGGAGGAGAGCACCATGACCAGGCCGAAGAGCACCAGGAACAGCGTGGTACCCAGCAAAAGCAGGTAGTTGGTGGATTCGGCCCGGAAGACCCGGCCCAGATTGATGCGGGTCAGAGAGCTGCGTACCTGTCCGAGCGGCGCGGGGGTGTTACCGCCAGCCTCAGGCACCCGGGTACGAGGACGAGTCTTCATGCGACCCACCTCCCAAATAATCGTGAACGGCCTGGGCGAATTTCGCCCCGCGTTCCGCGTAGCTCGCGAACTGGTCCATGGACGCCGCTGCCGGAGCCAGCAGGACGACGTCTCCGGCCTCGGCCAGCGAACCGGCCAGCCCGACCGCTGACGGCATGACCTCACCAGTGTCATCTGAGTCGATCTCGAATACCCGCAGGGCGGGGGCGTGTCGCCGGAATGCCGCGAGGACTTCGTCCCGTTCGACCCCGATGATCACGGCGCCGCGCAACCGGCCGACGTGCCGGGCCACCAGATCACCGATGTCGACACCCTTGAGCAGCCCGCCGACCAGCCAGACGACGGAGTCGAAGGCGGCGAGGGAGGCATCGGCGGCGTGCGGGTTGGTCGCCTTGGAGTCGTCGATCCAGCTGATGCCGTTCTGCACGGCGACCACCTCGATGCGGTGCGCGTCGAGCCTGAAGGTCTCCAGGGCGGCGCGGATGGCCGCGGGGGCGACATCGAAGGATCGCGCGAGCGCTGCGGCGGCGAGGATGTTGGCGACCACGTGCGGTGCGGCCAGGCCGGCCGCGGCGAGGTCGGTCACGGTGGTGAGCTCGATGGCGCTGTCGAACCGGTCCTCGAGGAACGCCCGGTCGCAGACGATGCCGTCGACGATTCCCAGGTCGCTGGGGCCGGGCACGCCCAGCCCGAAACCGATGGCCCGGGCACCGTCCCCCACCTCGGCGTCTTCGACCATGCGCATGGTGGCACGGTCGGCCTTGTTGTACACGCACGCCACCGTGGTGTTGGCGTAGACCTTGGCCTTCGCGTCCCGGTAGGCGTCGGCCGAGCCGTGCCAGTCCAGGTGGTCGTCGGCGACGTTGAGACAGACGCTGGACCAGGGCACCAGCGCGCCTGGGCCGGTGAGGGGCAGGTGGTGCAGCTGGTAGCTGGACAGCTCGACGACGAGCACGTCCCAGCCCTGCGGGTCTCGCACGGCGTCCAGCACGGGCACGCCGATGTTGCCGCAGGGAGCCACCCTATGGCCGGCTGCCGCGAGCATGGTCGCAGCAAGCTGCACCGTGGTGGTCTTGCCGTTGGTGCCCGTGACGAGGATCCACGGCGCGGGCGCGCCGACCTTGTCGCGCAGCCGCCAGGCCAGTTCGATGTCGCCCCAGACCGGGATCGACTCCGAGCGGGCCCAGAGCAGCACGGGGTGGTCGGGGTGGAACCCCGGCGACACGATGATGAGCTCTGGGGCGTGTGCCGCGAGGGCTGCCGGCACGGAGTCCAGGTCGGCGGTCAGCAACGGGATGCCGAGGACCTCGAGCAGGCGGGCCCGGTCGTCCGGGGCGGTGCCGGCCACGACGAGCACGTCCGCGCCGAGCTCGCCGAGGGTGTCGGCCGCGGCGAAACCGGTCATGCCCAGGCCCAGGACGGCCACGCGCAGGCCGGTCCACTCGGAGTGCCAGCTCGTCAGACGCTCCAGGCGCTCGTCGGACGGGGTATCTGCGGAAAGGGCTACCACAATCGCGCCAGCCATTCGAGGTAGAAGGTGCCGACGCCCGCGGCGACGAGCAACCCGCCGATGATCCAGAAGCGCACCACCACCGTGACCTCGGCCCAGCCCTTGAGCTCGAAGTGGTGATGGATCGGGCTCATCAGGAAGATCCGTTTGCCCCGGGTGACCTTGAAGTACGCGCGCTGGACGATCACCGAGCCGGCTTCGATGACGAAGAGGCCGCCGATGAGGACCAGGAGCAGTTCGGTGCGGCTGAGGATGGCCAGCGCGGCCAGGGCGCCGCCCAGCCCGAGCGAGCCGGTGTCGCCGAGGAAGATCTTGGCCGGGCTGGTGTTCCACCACAGGAAGCCGATCAGTCCGCCGACGATCGCCGCGGCCACGATGGCGAGGTCGAAGGAGTCGGGTCCGGGGTAACACTTGTACATGTCGGCGATGTCCGACCCGCCGGGGTTGCAGGACTGGTTCGACTGCCAGAAGCCGATGATGATGTAGGACCCGATCGCGAAGACCAGCGAGCCCGTGGCGAGCCCGTCGAGGCCGTCGGTGACATTGACGCCGTTGGAGGTCGCCGCCACGATCAGGCAGATCCAGACGATGAACGCGGCGATCCCGATGAAGGTGCCGAGCTTCATGAAGTCCAGCGGCAGGTCCCGGATGAACGAGATGTGGGTGGAGGCCGGCGTCTCGCCGTTCTTGTCGGGGAACTGCAGCGCCATCCAGCCGAAGGCGCCGGCGACGACGACCTGTCCGGCGATCTTCTGCCAGCCGCCCAGGCCCAGGCTGCGCTGGTTGCGGGTCTTCAGGTAGTCGTCGAGGAAGCCGACCAGTCCGAGGCCGACCATCATGAACAGCACGAGCAGCGGGGATGCCGTCAGCGGCCGGTTTTCAATCCACATGGCGAGGAAGTAGCTGACCAGGACGCCGACGATGATGATGATGCCGCCCATGGTGGCGGTACCGCGTTTGGCGTGGTGGCTCTTGGGTCCGTCATCGCGGATGAACTGGCCCCAGCCGAGCTTGTGGAAGAGCCGGATGAACAGCGGGGTCAGGAGCAGCGTGAAGACGAGGGACATCGCTCCAGCCAGCAGGAGGGCTACCACGAGTACAACTTTCCCAGTCGGTCGCCGAGGAAACGGAGTCCGGCTGAATTCGATGATTTGACGAGCACGGTGTCGCCGGGCTTCACGGTGTCGCTCAGCAGGGCGAAGGCCTCGTCGGCGTTGTCGACATAGGCCGACTCGCCGTCCCAGGAGCCTTCGTTGATGGTGCTGATGTGCATGCGCCGGGCGGCGGGTCCGACCACGACGAGTTGGGAGATGTTGAGGCGCACGGCGAGCAGGCCGATCCGGTCGTGCTCGTCGCCGGCCAGTTCGCCCAGTTCGCTCATCTCGCCGAGGACGGCGATGCTGCGCCCGTCGGGCTTGCGGATCTGGGCGAGTGTCTTGAGGGCTGCCGTCATGGAGTCGGGGCTGGCGTTGTAGGCGTCGTTGATCACGGTGATGTCATCCCGTCCGCCCATGACCTCCATGCGCCACCGTTCGGCGACGGTGACGGATTCGAGCGCCGTGACGATGTCGTCGATGGGCACGCCGAGGACGTCGGCGACCGCGGCCGCGGCCAGGGCGTTCATCACGTGGTGTTCGCCGAGGACCCGGAAGGAGACCGGCCGGCTCGCACCATCGGGGAGGTGCAGCGTGAAACGTGTGCCGGTGCGGGTGCCGTGGATGTCGGAGGCGCGCACCGCGGCGCCAGCGCCCTCGCCGAACCAGACGACGCGCGCGGTCGTCAGAGCGGCCATCCCGGCCACCCTGTCGTCGTCCACGTTGAGCACGGCCACATCGCCAGGGAGCAGGTCGGTGACCATCTCCGACTTGGTGCGCACGGTGGCGTCGATACCGCCGAACCCGCCCGCGTGGGCGAGACCGACCTTGAGCACGACGCCGATATCGGGCCGGGCCATCCGCACCAGGCGCCGGATCTCGCCTTCGGCGCTCGCGCCCATCTCGGCGACGAGGAATTCGGTCTGCTCGGTGACCTCGAGCATCGTCAGCGGGGCGCCGACCTCGTTGTTGAAGGAGGCGCGTGCCGCCACCGTGGGGCCGACCTGCTCGAGGATGGCCCTGAGCAGGTTCTTGGTGGTGGTCTTGCCGTTGGATCCGGTGATGCCGATGACCCGGAGGGGTCCGGTGGCGCGCACGCGAGCGATGACGGCGGTGGCCAGGTCACCGAGGGCTGTCACGGCGTCCGGCACGAGCACCTGGGCGACGGGAAGGTCGAGCAGCCGCTCGACGATGATGAGGACGGCGCCGTTGGCGACGGCGGCCGGCGCGAAGAGGTGACCGTCGGTCTCCTCCCCCGGCTTGGCGACGAAGATGTCGCCGGAGGCCACCTCACGGGAGTCGGTGTGCACCGCGCCGCTCACCAGGGAATCGGCGGTCAGCACGTCGGAGGCACCGGGCGCCGCGAGGTGAAGCTCGCCGGTCATGGCCGCCGCGATCTCGGTCAGGCTCAGGGCGATCATCTACAACCACCCGGCTTCCTGCAGGGCCAGGCGGGCGTCGTCCCGGGCGGAATAGGGCAGTTTCACACCTGCCACCTCCTGATAGTTCTCGTGGCCGGGGCCGGCGTAGAGCACGACATCGCCCTCTCCGGCCAGCGACAGGGCACGACGGAACGCCGTCGCGGGGTCGGGGACCTCGTAGAGTTCGCCGTCAGGGACCGCGGCACGGGCCGCCTCGAGGAGGGTGGCCCGGATGCTCGCCGCGTCTTCGAAACGCGGGTGGAAGTTGGTGATGACGACGGCGTCGGCGCCGCGGGCGGCGATGGCGCCCATGTCGGCGCGCTTGGTCTTGTCCCGGTCGCCGTCGGCGCCGAACACCATGATGATGCGGCCGGTGGTCGAGGCCCGGATCGCGGCCAGGGTGTTGAGGAAGGCGTCGGGGCTGTGCCCGTAGTCGATGTAGACGAGTGGCCCGCGGTCCCCGGAGATCAGTTCGGCCCGGCCGGGAATGTACGCGGTGATGCCACCGTCGCGCTCCAGGGCGTGCTCGATGGCCGCGAGGTCGAAACCGGACTCCACGAGCATCACGATGGCCAGGGCCGCGTTGGCGGCCATATACCAGCCGAGCAGCGGCACCTGGGTGCGCAGGCGCCGGCCGTCCGGTCCCTCGAGCGTGAACTCGGTGGAGCGTGCGCCCGTCGCGACGACGTGCATGTGCCAGTCGGCCTCGAGATCCGAGGTGTCCATGGTGCCGATGTGGGGGTGGTTGGCCAGTGTGGTGACCGGGATGCGGCTCTCTGCGGCGATCCGCCGGCCCCACTCCGAGTCGACCGTGACGACCCCGCGGCGGGACCGGTCGGGCTGGAAGAGCTCGAGTTTGGCCTGGAAGTACTCTTCCATGTCGGAGTAGTCGTCCAGGTGGTCGTGTGAGAGGTTGGTGAACCCGGTGAGGTCGAAGACCAGGCCGTCGACCCGGTGCCGGCTGACCGCTTGCGCCGAGACCTCGACGCCCACGGCGCGAACCTCGGCCTCGCGCATCCGCGCCAGGAGTGCGTGCAGTTCGCTGGCCTCCGGGGTGGTCAGCGAGCTCGTGACGGCGACATCGCCGATCCGGCGTTCGGCGGTGGAGGTGAGTCCGGCCACGACGCCCAGCTGGTTGAGGATGGCGAAGAGGAGGTAGACGACGCTGGTCTTGCCGTTGGTGCCGGTGACGGCGAACAGCGTCGCCGGGTTGTCGGCAGTGCGGTGGATCCAGGCCGAGACCGCCCCGAGGGCCAAGCGCACGTCGGTCGTGACGAGGACGGGGAGCCCGCAGTCGGCGGCCAGCAGCGCACCGGCTTCGTCGGTGAGGACAGCCACCGCGCCGGCCTCGCGGGCGGTGGCGGCGAAGGAGGCCCCGTGGATGAGGCGCCCGGGCATGCCCACGTAGAGGTCGCCGGGCTGTACGGTGCGGGAACTCAGGCTCACGCCGGTCAGCTCCCGGATACCCGCGTCGCCGCGGAGGTCAAGGTTGAATTCATCGACTAGTCCCGACAACGACCGCGGGACCGGATGCTGAGGACGGAGAGCCGAGGGTGCCAAATCGGTCACGAGGCTCACTTTCTTACCAGGTACCGGAGAGATCAGGCGCGGCGGCGCCCGAGGGAACTGCCCGGTACTTCTTCAGCACCTGACTCATGACTTCCTGGAAGACCGGAGCGGATGCTGCTGAAGAGTTCATGTTAACAGGATCGGCCAGACTCACCGAAACGACGTACTGCGGATCGTCGGCCGGGGCGAAGCCCGACACCGACACGAGATAGCCCTTGGTGTAGCCGCCCTTGCCGTCGGGCATCTGGGCGGTTCCGGTCTTGGCGGCCACCCGGTAGCCGGGGATCTTCCACTTCTCGGCGAGCCATCCCTGCTGGTAGACCATTTCGAGCATGTCGGCTGTCTCGCGGGCCGCCGTGGGCGACACGACCTGGGTGCCCTCGGCGGAGGGAACCTCGGTCATGGTGCCGTCTGCGGCTTTGCAACCGGACACCAGCTGCACGGGCATGCGCACCCCGTTGTTGGCGATGGTCTGGTAGATGCTCGACACCTGCAGGGCCGTGGTGGTCAGGCCCTGGCCGAACATGGTGGCGTAGGAGGTCTGGTTGTCCCAGTTCTCCGCGGCGTGCAGGATGCCAGAGTCCTCAGCGGGGAAGCCGCTCTCGGTGACGCTGCCGACGCCGAACTTGGTCATGTAGTCGTAGCGCTGCTGGTCGTTGAGGAGCTCGCCGAACTTGGACATGCCCGTGTTGGACGACTCGATCAGCACGCCCGTGAGGGTCAGCCGCAGGTCACCGTGACCGGAGCTGTCGTTGATGTTGGCGCCGTTGGCCGGCAGGTAGCGGAACGGGGCGACGATCTGGGAGTTCGGGTCGGCGAGGCCGGCGTCGATGACGGATGCCGCGGTGAGGGCCTTGAAGGTGGAGCCGGGCTCGTAGGAGGCGCTGAAGGCGCGGGAGCCGCGGTCGTCCGGGTTGGTCGTGGCGCTCACATTGTTGGGGTCGACGGCGGGATAGTCGGCGACGGCGACGAGCTTGCCGGTCTTGACCTCCTGCACGACGACGTTGCCCCAGGCGGCGCCGGTGGCCTGGGCCTGCTTGGCGAGCACCTGCTGCACGAACCACTGCAGGTCGGAGTCGATGGTGGTGACGACGTCGCTGCCGTCCACGGCGGCCTTCGTGGTGACCGTGCTTTCGGGCAGGCGCACGCCGTCGGCGCCGCGCTCGTAGGTCTCGATGCCGTTGTTGCTGGCCAGGCAGGAGTCCTGCCCCAGCTCGAGGCCCGCCTGGGCCTCGCCCTCGCCGGAGACGAAGCCGACGAGGTTGCCGGCGACGGCGCCGTTGGGGTAGACCCGGCTGGGGTTCTGGTACAGATACAGCCACGGGATGTCGAGGGCGTCGAGGGCGCGAAAGGCATCCACGTCGACCTGTTTGGTGATGTAGGCGAAATCGGACTTGGGGTTCTCGGTCAGTGAGTCCGTGACGATGCCCTGCACGGCCTCGGCGGTCTGGCCTGTGATGGCCCCGATCTCGGCCGCGGCCTGGGCCACCGGCACCGAGACATCCTTGCCGTTGACGGTCCGGGTGAACGTGCTGGTGTTCTTGGGCGACACGACGACGTCGTAACGCATGACAGTTCCGGCCAGCACCACCCCGTTGGCGTCGAGGATCTCGCCGCGAGAGCCGTAGACCGTCTTCTCCACCGAGCGGTTACCGAGGGAGTCGGCGCTGAGAGAGTCGGCGCGCACCACCTGGATATCCACGAGGCGTACCACGAAGAGTCCGATGATCGCGACAAGGACGACAATGGTCGCCGCCACTCTGCGCTTGCTGGACATGCTTCTTTTCGCCACGTGTGGTCCTCCTGTACCGGACTGTACCGGCGTTTAGCGAGTGGTCGGCGACGGCAGGCCGTCGGTCACGGCAACTGCCAGCGGAGCAGATCCTGCTGTCGCGGCGGCCGCGGACGCGACGCTGGTCCCTTGGCCGCCCGCGGGCAGCTGGGTCACCAGCGGCACCCCTGCCAGCAGGGCGTTGGGCACCAGGCTCGCCGCGCCTGCCTGGCTTCCGCTGGCCGAGCTCGGTGCGCCGAGGACGGCGCCGTCCGAAAGACGCAGGTACGCGGGGCTGGAATTGCTGACCATGCCCAGCGCCTCGGCGTTGGCGGCCAGGCTCTGCGGAGAGGACACCCGGATGAGGTCTTCGCTCACACTGCTGGCCGTGCGGCCGAGTTCGACCTGGCTGGCGCGCAGTGCCGAGATCTCGTAAGCGCCCTGCGAGATTCCGACGCTCAGCAGGAGCTGGGCGACGATGACCGCCCCGACGCAGGCCACGGCTGACAGTGCGTAGACCACGCGCGGCCGCTTGTGCGCGCTCGGGCTGACGATCTCGATGTGGCGGCGTTCCTCCGCCCCGGTGCGCGGGTCGTGATCCGGGCGAAGGGGTGCCGATTCAAATGCCCGGGCCAGGTTGTCGCTCATTCGGCTCTCCTCAGTCGTTCGGCGGCACGTAGGCGAACCGACGTTGCACGGGGGTTGATGGCTTTCTCGTCCTCGGACGCCTGTTCGGCGCCTCGGATGAGCAGGGTGAACAGCGGCTTGTGTTCCGGCAGTTCGACGGGGAGTCCGGCGGGGGCGCTGGACGTGGAGGCGGCGGCGAACATCCGCTTGACGATGCGGTCTTCGAGCGACTGGTAGGCCATGGTCACGATGCGGCCGCCGACGGCGACGGCCTCCATCGCGGCGGGGATGGCGCGCTCGAGAACGGCCAGTTCCTGGTTGACCTCGATGCGCAGCGCCTGGAAGACCCGCTTGGCGGGGTGTCCCATCCGCTGCACGGCCACGGGGGTGACCTTGGTGATGACCTCGACCAGCTGGGCCGAGCGAACGAACGGCACGGTCTCGCGAGCCTCGACGATCGCCTTGGCGTAGCGTCCGGCGAGTTTCTCCTCGCCGTACTCCTGGAAGATGCGACGCAGTTCGGCCTCGCTGTAGTCGGCGAGGATGCGCTCGGCGGTGAGCGGTGACGTGCTGTCCATCCGCATGTCCAGCGGGGCGTCCTTGGAATAGGAGAAGCCGCGCTCGACCTGGTCGAGCTGCATGCTGGAGACGCCCAGGTCGAACAGGATGCCCTGGACCTCGCTGATGCCGAGACCCGCAAGGGCGTCGAGGATGCCGTCATAGACCGTGTGGACGAGGTGGATGCGGTCGTGGAACGGCTTGAGGCGCTCTTCGGCGATGGCCAGCGCGTCGAGGTCGCGGTCCAAACCCACCAGGGTGAGGCCGGGGAAGCGGCTGAGCATGGCTTCGGCGTGGCCGCCCATACCGAGGGTGGCGTCCACGAGGATCGCGCCGGGCTTGTCCAGAACGGGGCCCAGCAGCTCGATGCTGCGCTCCAGCAGCACCGGGGTGTGGATCTCGCTCAGCTGGGGCCGGTCGGCCGGGGCTGCTGCGGTGGTGTCGGTGGTCATCTCGTCGTTCGGCTTGTTGTTCGTGTTGTCGTTGATGTTGGTGCCGTTGCTGTCTTTGGTCATAGCTACCCGGGCTGGATCCTGGGGCCGGATCCCCATCCGTTCCGCCTGGCACCGGGGAAGTGTGTCAGGAGGGCGACGGCTGGGAGTCGGGCACCAGGAGCTAGAAGAGTCCCGGAATCACCTCCTCCGTGATGTTGGCGAACGAGGTCTCCTGCTCGGCGAGATAGCTGTCCCAGACCTCGGTGTCCCAGATCTCCACGCGGTTGCCCACGCCGATGACCGTGAGGTCGCGGTCGAGTCCCGCGTAGGCCCTGAGGTTGGCCGGGATGGTGACGCGGTTCTGTTTGTCGGGGGTCTCGGCGCTGGCTCCCGAGAGGAAGACGCGGAAGAAGTCGCGCCCCTCCTTGCTCGTGATGGGCGCCTGGCGGATCTTCTCGTGCACCTCGTCGAAGTCACGCGAGGTGAAGACGTAGAGGCAGCGCTCCTGACCGCGAGTCATCACGATGCCGGTCGAGAGCTCGTCGCGGAATTTGGCCGGCAGGATGACGCGTCCTTTTTCGTCGAGCTTGGGGGCATAGGTCCCGAGGAACATTCGTCACCCCTTTCTTCCGGCCAAGGTCAGGTGTTGCTCCACTTTACTCCACTATCAACCACCGTGTCCGGAAATCAGGGTGTTTTGCCGTTTAATCCTGGTTTTATTCCCTGAATTCACAGGCAATCACTGGGTGGAGGAAAATCCCACGTTTTGAAGCAGATGTGCCCGTTTTTGGGCATGAAAAAGGGCCGACCTGGTGGTCGGCCCGTGCGGGTCGTGGTCAGTGGGGCAAAAGGGAGGCAGGTGGGGCGAGCGGGATGCGGCTTAACTCACGAACGCCCGCCATCCTGGGTGCGCCAGGGGCGGGCGTTACTCGGAGTCGACCCGGTGGTTCACACACGGGTCAGCGGGATGGGCTCGCGGAGCCCAGCCGTGGGCTACTGCTGTCCGTCCTGGCGACGGTCCCAGCGGTCGTTGAGCTTGTCCATGAAGCCCTGCTGGGTGCGCGCCTGGGCGGGGCGGCGAGTCTGGGCCGACGACGGCCGTGTCGCCCGGGCCGTGCGACCCGGAGTGATGGCCAGAAGCACACCGCCGAACATGATGATGAATCCGATGATGCCCAGCCAGAGCTGCTGCACCGCAACGCCGGCGACAAGAGTCGCGATCCCCACGACACCTGCGAGTACCCCGAGGACTATGGATCGGTAGTTGGGGCGGAGGCGCGTGCCCCCGACGCTCGCCACGAATTCGGCATCGTTGTGATAGAGACTGCGCTCCATCTCTTCGAGGAGTCGCTGCTCTTGTTCTGAAAGCGGCATCTCATTCCTCCAATTGGGGATCGAGCGGATTAGACCCTAATTCTAGTCCCGCCGAGATGGCTAGGCTAGGCACGTGGCTCAAAGCACTCGACTGGTCGATCTGGTTCATTCTCGCATCGACGAATTCATCAATACGCGTGAATCAATTGTGACGACCATCAGCCCGGACCTTGCTGTGCTGGTGGACTTCTCACGGCAGTTTCTCAGCGGCGGGAAGCGCTTCCGGGCTCAGTTCGCACACCTCGGCTGGCAGAGCGTTCCGGCGACCACGCAGACCGCCCCCGACGGGGTGTCTGCCGGCCTGGCCGGCCTGGTGTCCGCGGCCAGCGCACTCGAGGTCTTCCACGCCGCGGCGCTCGTCCACGACGACATCATCGACAACTCGGACACCCGCCGAGGAGCCCCCTCGGCGCACCGGCGTTTCGAGAGCCTGCACGGTGCCAACGGATGGGCCGGAAGTCCCGCCGACTTCGGTCGCGCCTCGGCGATCCTGCTCGGCGACCTCCTGCTCGGCTGGAGCGACGAATTACTCGACGAGGGCCTCGACGGCGCCGCCGACCGGGTCAGCGCACGACGCGCCCGCACCGAGTTCAACCTCATGCGCACCGAGGTCACCGCCGGTCAGTATCTCGACATCCTGGAGGAGCGCGCCTGGCTCACCCAGCCCGAGGCGGAGCTGCTCGACCGCGCCGTGCGGGTCATCGTCTTCAAGTCGGCCAAGTACAGCGTGCAGGCACCGCTCGTGATCGGCGCGGCCCTCGCCGGCGCCGATGACGAGCAGCTCGACATCCTGCGGGCGTTCGGGCTGCCGCTCGGGATCGCCTACCAGCTGCGCGACGACCTGCTCGGGGTGTTCGGTGATGCCAGCGTCACGGGCAAGCCCAGTGGTGACGACCTGCGCGAGGGCAAGCGAACCGTCCTGATCGCCCTGACCAGGGAACGCCTGGGCGCGGCGGACCTGGGCACTGTCGACAGGCTGCTCGGCCGCCCCGATCTCACGCCGGAGCAGATCTCGGCCCTGCAGCAGATCATCGTGGACAGCGGCGCCGTCGACAGGGTCGAGACCCTGATCCAGCAGAACGTGGCCCAGGCTCTCGCCGCGCTGGACGGTTCGCTCGTGGAGCAGAGCGTGCAGGTCGCGCTCACCGACTTCGCCGGAACCGTGACCCGGCGGGTCTTCTAGGCGTTCGAGCGGCCGGGCTGGATCAGGCCAGGGCCTGCGCCACTCGGCGCACTTCGGCCTTGCGTCCGGCCAGGAGCGCGTCGATCGGGGGAACTCCGAGGCTGTCGTCCACCTCGAGCAGCCATTCCATGGCCTGCTCGTCGGTGAAACCGTCATCGGAGAGCACGATCAGGGTGCCACGGAGCTCGCCCACCGGTGCCCCGTCACGTATGAAGGAGGCGGGCACGCTGACCCCGCCGTCACGACGGATCGCAAGGAGGTGCTTGTCTTCGATGAGCTGGCGCACCCGGCTGTGGCTGATCCCGAGAACCTCGACGAGGTCGGGGATGGAGTACCACTCGGGGGTGGAGGAAGGAACGGACTGCTGCGGAGCGGAAGACGAATCGGTCACCTCCCAAGCCTCCCACGATTCAGCACGGGCTACAAACCCCCTGTCAGGCCCGGTCACGCGGGTGATCCGTGCCGCTGCCGCGTGGTTAATTGACTCGGACTCGCTTCTGTGTGAGCGTTGAGGGCACATCATCTATCGATAGGACGTGCAATGCCGGTCAGAGCCAGCAAGATCGAATCGGGGACGGTCACCGCCGACTCCCCCGGTGCTGACTCCCCTGTCGAGTCGGGGGTCGTGCGCCCTGCGGCCAGGCGCCGCCCTGCGAAGACCGGTGTGCGGCGATCCTGGGGAGCGGTGGCGAGCATCCCCCTGGTTCTCGTCAGCACCGTGGCCATCGTGTTCAACCTGGCCTCACCCGCCCAGGCGGCGACGGCCCTGAAGAAGCCGTTGAAGACCCGCACGACGCTGCCGCAGGCGGTCGTCAAGCCGGTCCAGACCGTGCGGCCGGCGGTGTCGACTCCGGCGCCGAATCAGTACACCGTCGTCGACGGCGACACCATCAGCGCCATCGCCGGCAAGTTCGGCCTCTCGACGGCGTCCGTCCTCGCCCTCAACGGCCTGGGCTGGAGCGCGGTCATCTTCCCCGGCCAGGTCCTCACCCTCTCGACCTCCCCGGTCACGGCCGCGGCAGCCCCCGCGGCTGTCGCCAGCGAGCTCACCCGGTACACGATCCGCTCCGGCGACACCCTCAGTGGGATCGCGGCGGCCAACGGCGTGAGCGCGGATGCCGTCTTCCGAGCCAACGGTCTCGGCCGCGACAGCATCATCTTCCCCGGCCAGGTCATCGTGCTCCCTGCAGCCGCGCCGTCGGCCGTGGCCGGCGGACCCCAGATCTCGCTCGCGTCGGCCACGTCGGGCAGCCACACCGTGGTGTCCGGCGACACTGTCGACAAGGTGGCCGGCGCCGCCGGCGTCTCGGTGCAGGCGGTTCTCGAGGCCAACGGCCTGGGCTGGTCGAGCGTCATCCACCCGGGTCAGGTCCTGAAGATCCCGGGCTCAGCGCCCGTGTTGGACGCCGCACCCGCCGTCGTCGTGACCCCGAACGCACCAGCAGCACCTGCCCCCACTGCCGTGCGCGATGCCGTGACACCCCTCACGTCGGAGATGGCCGCCAACGCCCGTCTTATCATCGCCGTCGGCCGCGAGGCCGGAGCGAACGACGCCGCCCTCGTCGTGGCCCTGGCCGCTGCCGCCCAGGAATCGGGGCTGCGCAACATCGATTACGGCGACCGCGACTCGCTCGGGCTCTTCCAGCAGCGGCCGAGCTCCGGCTGGGGAACCGCCGAGCAGGTGATGGATGCCGAGCGCGCCAGCCGCGCCTTCTTCGGCGGCCCGGTCAACCCCAACGTCGGTGTCACCCGCGGGCTGCTGGACATCCCGAATTGGGAGAGCATGACGGTGACGCAGGCCGCCCAGGCCGTGCAGATCTCCGCCTTCCCCGACTACTACGCCAAGTGGGAAGCCTCCGCCAGGAGCTGGCTCGCCGAACTCGGCTGACCGGCCCGTCGCCCGACCCGCGCCACGTGGCGGGCGACGTTCACGGGCGGCGCCGGCGACAGTGACCGAATCGTGTCCCGCCGCGCTGGTGGTCCGTCCCGAGGAACCCGCCAGAATTCCGTAGACTCGACGGGTGACCGAAAGCCCCACTGACCCCATGATCGGCCGTCTCATCGACGGCCGCTATCAGGTGCGCTCCCGGATCGCCCGCGGCGGTATGGCCACCGTGTACCTCGCCACCGACCTGCGCCTCGAGCGCCGCGTGGCGATCAAGATCATGCACGGCCACCTGGCCGACGACAACGCCTTCCGCAGCCGCTTCATCCAGGAAGCCCGCTCGGCGGCCCGCCTGGCGCACCCGAACGTAGTGAACGTGTTCGACCAGGGCCAGGACGCCGACATCGCCTACCTGGTGATGGAGCATCTGCCCGGCATCACCCTGCGCGACCTGCTCAAGGACTACGGCCGGCTCACCCCCGAGCAGACCATGGACATCCTCGAGGCCGTGCTGTCCGGCCTCGCCGCCGCCCACAAGGCCGGCATCGTGCACCGCGATGTGAAGCCGGAGAACGTGCTGCTAGCCGACGACGGCCGCATCAAGATCGGCGACTTCGGGCTGGCCCGTGCCGTCAACAACAACACCGCCACCGGCCAGGCCCTGCTCGGCACGGTGGCGTACCTCTCCCCCGAGCTGGTCACCCGGGGCATCGCGGATGCCCGCAGCGACATCTACGCCCTCGGCATCATGACCTACGAGATGCTCACCGGCGAGCAGCCCTACGTGGGTGAGGCGCCCATGCAGGTGGCCTACCAGCACGCCAACGACACCGTGCCGATGCCCAGTCTCGTCGCGCCCGGGGTGCCGCAGGAACTCGATGAGCTCGTCCTCTGGGCCACCGCCCGCGACCCCGAAGAGCGCCCGCGCGACGCGAGGGTCATGCTGGACCAGCTCCTCGACGTGGAGAAGCTGGTGCGACCGCACGACCAGACCGCGCTGCAGGCCACCATGGTCTTACCCCGAGGCGTCGCCGCGGCGTCGGCCGACGCCGAGACGCAGATCCTCGGCCGCGCTCCCCTGGCGGCGGCGACCCTCGCCGCCCCCGAGCCAGAGACGGGCGAGGTCGACAGCACCGACCAGCTGGCCGGCGGGGCGCGGAAGCGCCGCCGCCGCGGCTACCTGCTCTTCACAATGATCGTGCTGCTTGCCGCTCTCGCGGGCGGAGCCGGGTGGTATTTCGGCTTCGGCCCCGGCTCGGAGATCGCCGTGCCCAACCTGACCTCCGCCTCGCCGGAGGATGCCACAGCACAGCTGGAGGCGCTCGGTCTGGTCGCCGCAGGCGGCACGGCATACAGCACCGAGATTCCCGCCGGGCTCGTCGTCGACACCGATCCCGGCGACGGCGCCCGAGTGGCCAAGGGCAGCACGGTGACCGTCAACGTGTCGCAGGGACCCGCCCCGATCGTGCTGCCTGCCCTGGCCGGACTCACCTCTGATGCCGCGTCCCTGGCGATAGCCGAGGCCAAGGCCGTACCCGGAACCATCGACGAGGTGTTCAACGGCGACGTCGAGGAGGGCCTGGTGATCTCGGCCAGCCGGGAGAGCGACGGAGGCGATGTCTCCCAGGGCGGTGACTACTTCGAGGGACTCCCGGTCAACCTGGTGGTGTCGCTCGGCGGTATTCCCGACGTCACCGGCGAGTCGGTGGACGATGCCATCAGCATCCTCGAAAAGAAGAACCTCGTCGCCACAACGGGTGAGGAGACCTACAGCGACACCATCGCCGAGGGCGACGTCATCTCGGTCTCCGCCGCCGCAGAAGGCCCCATCAGGGCCGGCTCCACCCTCATCCTCACGGTTTCCAGAGGCCCGGAGCCTGTAGAGATTCCGAACGTGATCGGCATGTCCTGGAGCGAGGGCAAGCAAGTGCTCGCAGACCTCGGCTTCAAGTTGAACTACAACCTGGCCGCGGACGCCATCGCGGCGATCATCAGTATCAAATCGACGGATCCGGCGGCAGGGACCCTCGCGGCCAAGGGCAGCTCGATCACGCTGACGCCCACCAACCCGTTCGGTTAACCCACAACGCGGCCCCGGATGACCGGGGCCGCGTTCGGCCGTACTGCGGGTGTGCCCGCGGGCTGCTAGCGGGCGGCCAGTTCCTCGGCCACCAGGAACGCGAGCTCCAGCGACTGCATGTGGTTCAGGCGCGGGTCGCAGAGCGACTCGTAGCGGGTCGCCAGGGCGGCCTCATCGATGTGCTCCGAGCCGCCGAGGCACTCGGTGACGTCGTCGCCGGTGAGTTCGACGTGGATGCCGCCCGGGTGCGTCCCCACCGCGCGGTGCGCCTCGAAGAAGCCCTTGACCTCGTCGACCACGTCATCGAAACGACGCGTCTTGTAACCGGTGGGCGTGGTGACGCCGTTGCCGTGCATCGGGTCCGTGACCCAGAGCGGCGTCGCGTCGCTGGCCTTGATCGCCTCCAGCAGGGGCGGAAGGGCATCGCGGATCTTGCCCGCGCCCATCCGCGTGATGAAGGTGAGTCGGCCGGGCTCGCGGTTCGGGTCGAGCTTGTCGATCAAACGCAGCATGTCGTCGATCGACGTGCTCGGTCCGAGCTTGACACCGATCGGGTTGCGCACCCGGGACAGGAAGTCCACGTGGGCGCCGTCGATCTCGCGGGTGCGCTCCCCGATCCAGACGAAGTGCGCCGAGGTGTTGTAGGGAGTGCCTGTGCGGGAGTCGATGCGCGTCATGGGGCGCTCGTAGTCCATCAGCAGGCCCTCGTGGCTGGTGTAGAACTCCGTGCGGCGCATGGCCTCGAAGTCGGCGCCACAGGCGATCATGAACTTGATGGCGCGGTCGATGTCCTTGGCCAGGCCCTCGTAGCGCTGGTTGGCCGGGTTCTTCGCGAAGCCCTGGTTCCAGCTGTGCACCTGGCGGAGGTCGGCGAAGCCGCCCTGCGTGAAGGCGCGGATCAGATTGAGGGTGGACGCGCTCGTGTGGTACGCCTTGACCAGCCGGTCGGGGTCGGCCTCACGGGACTCCGGGGTGAAATCGTAACCGTTGACGATGTCGCCGCGGTAGGCCGGCAGGGTGACGTCGCCGCGGGTCTCGAAGTCGCTCGAGCGCGGCTTGGCGAACTGGCCGGCCATACGACCCATCTTCACGACGGGCATGGATGCGCCGTAGGTGAGGACGACGGCCATCTGCAGCACGGTCTTGACCCGGTTGCGGATCTGCTCGGCCGTGGCGCCGCTGAAGGTCTCGGCGCAGTCGCCGCCCTGAAGCAGAAAGGCCTCGCCGCGGGCGGCCTGGGCCAGGCGGTCGCGCAGGATGTCGACCTCGCCGGCGAAGACCAGCGGCGGCTGGGTGGCCAGCTCGGCCGAGGCCGCGGCCACCGCGTCGGCATCCGGCCAGGCCGGCTGCTGCTTGATGGGAAGGGTGCGCCAATAGTCCAGCCCGTTGATTACAGATTTGTCTGCCATTACAACCGGTTCGGTGGGGTCTACCACGGGACTGAGCCTGTTTTTCTCTTCTGCGGCCCGCGCGAACGCGAGTCTGGGGTTAGCGATATTCGAGCCTAGCGTGAAAGGCTGGCGCGCTTTTCTTTGACGCTGGTGGCATAGACGTCGACGTACTCCTGCGTGCTGAGGCGGCGCAGTTCGTACATCAGCTCGTCCGTCACGGAGCGCAACACGAACCTGTCGCCTTCCATTCCCTCGAACCGGCTGAAGTCCAGCGGCTTCCCGATCACGATGCCGATCCGGCGCACCTTGGGGATCCGGGTGCCGGTGGGCATGGCCTTCTCGGTGTCGATCATGGCGACGGGCACGACGGGCACGCCCGCCTCGAGCACCATGCGGGCCACGCCCGTGCGGCCGCGGTACATGCGCGCGTCCGGGCTGCGGGTGCCCTCTGGGTAGATGCCCAGCGCGCCGCCGGCGTTCAGGACCGCGAGCCCGGTGTTGAGGGAGTCCTCGGAGGCCTTACCGCCTGAGCGGTCGATGGGCAGTTGTCCGGTGGCCTTGAAGAACTGCCGGGTGGCCCATCCCTTCAGGCCCGTCCCGGTGAAGTACTCGCTCTTGGCCAGGAACACCACCCGGCGCGGAACCACGAGCGGCAGGAAGACCGAGTCGATGAACGACAGATGGTTGCTCGCGAGCACCACGCCGCCCTCTTTGGGGATGTTCTCGAGCCCGATCACCCAGGGCCTGAACAGGCCCAGCAGGAGCGGGCCCGCGACAATATTCTTCATGAACCAGTAGAACATCGGTGTCCTTACCTGACGGTGCGCTGTAGGGCGGTGCTCTGGACGGGGCCCTGCGGCACGTTCCTGGGCGACACGGTCAGCCTACTCACCCGTGACGTGCCGGCGGGCGAGGTCTGCGGCACCGACGACGCCGGCATCGTTGACCAGTTCGGCGATGGCGAACTCCGCCTCCGGGTGGTAGCCGCGGGCCGGCAGGTTGTCGAGGTAGGCGCTGCGGATGGGCTCGAGCAGCAGTTCGCCGGCTGCGGCCACCCCGCCGCCGAAGACGAAGACCTGCGGGTCGAGCACCGCGGCCAGGCTGGCACAGGCCTGGCCGAGCGAGGCGCCGAGCTGGCGGAGCGCCGCCAGGGCGCCGGGGTCGCCCTCCTGGATGAACCGGCCGACATCCTTGCCGGTGAGCTTGCCGCGTTTGGCGCGCGACGCGGCCAGACCCAGACCGATACCGCCGGCATCGGCGAATTCATTGGCGATGCGCAGGAGGGCACGTCCGGAACCGTACTGCTCGATACAGCCGTGGGCGCCGCAGCCGCAGGGCAGGCCGTCGGGGACGACGCGCATGTGGCCGAGCTCGGCGCCCACCCCGAAACCGCCGCGGAACAGCTTGTCCCTGGACACGATGGCCCCGCCGACACCGGTGCCGATGGTGAGGGTCACCATGTCGCTGTAGAGCCGACCGGCGCCGAAGCAGAACTCGGCCCAGCCGGCCGCGTTGGCGTCGTTCTCGATGATGATGGGAACCGACAGCCGGGACTCGAGCTTCTCGCGCAACGGCTCGTTGCGCCAGTTGATGTTGGGGGCGTAGTAGACGGTCGACTGCGCGGCGTCGATGAACCCGGCGGCGGCCACACCAGCGGCGACGACCTCTTCGCCGGCGGAGAGTCCTTCGATCATCTCGACGACGGCGTCCTCGATTTCCCGCGGATCGGCGGCCTCGGTGGGCCGGCGGTCCGACTTGATGATGGTTCCGAATTCGTCGACGAGGGCACCGGCGATCTTGGTCCCGCCGATGTCAATCCCAATGGCGTGCACGACTGACACCTTTCGTTGGTGGAGCTTCAGGAGCATTCTTCAACCGGTTGAACACCGGCGTGGCGCTGAAGCGACCTGAACGACCACGGAGGCACCCCCTAGAGTGTAGTAAACGAGTATGCCGCCGGGAGAATCGCGAGGCTCAGGTCGTTTCACGGCTAGAGTGGTCGGACTTACCCGTCCGGTGCCAAAGGAGTTACCGTGAAACAGTTCGATGAGCCCGCCGTCGTCCCCGCCGACCCGAACGCGAACGTCACCGACCTGCTGGTCGACCGCCTCGCCCTGACCCCGCACTCAGTGTTGTTCTCCCGCCCTGACCAGGGCGGCTGGCTGCCGGTCACCACCGCTGAGTTCCACGCGGAGGTCGTCGCACTTGCGAAGGGGCTTGTCGCCTCCGGCGTGCAACCGGGCGACAAGATCGGGCTGACCTGCAAGACCCGGTACGAGTGGACCCTGATCGACTTCGCCGTGTGGTTCGCCGGAGCGATCCTGGTCCCGGTCTACGAGACCAGCTCCCCCAGCCAGATCCAGTGGATCCTCAGCGACTCCGGAGCAACGGCGCTCATTGTGGAGACGGCTGACCACTTCGCCCGGTTCGACGAGGTGCACCCCGACCTGCCCGAGGTTCAGACGGTCTGGCAGATCGATCTCGGCGACCTCGACAAGCTTTCCGCCAGGGGCGTCGACGTTCCGGATGCCGAGATCGAGCGCCGGCGCGGCCTGGCGGTCGGCTCGGACATGGCCACCCTGATCTACACCTCTGGCTCCACCGGGCGCCCCAAGGGATGCGTGCTCAGCCACAGCAACTTCGTGGAGACCAGCCGCAACGCCGGCATCGCCCTCAAGCCGGTCCTCACCGACCCGGAGGGCGCATCCACGCTGCTCTTCATCACGACGGCGCACGTGTTCGCCCGTTTCATCTCGGTGCTCTGCGTGCACGGCGGCGTGCGCGTCGGCCACCAGCCGGACACCCGGCAGCTGCTGCCGTCCCTGGGGAGCTTCAAGCCCACCTTCCTGCTGGCCGTTCCACGCGTGTTCGAGAAGGTCTACAACTCTGCCGAGCAGAAAGCGGAGGCCGGGGGCAAGGGGAAGATCTTCGAGGCCGCTTCGGACGTCGCCGTCGAGCATTCCAAGCTCATCGAGGCCGGCGAGCGGGTCCCGCTGGGCATGAAGATCAAGTTCGCCCTCTTCGACCGGCTGGTCTACAGCAAGCTGCGGGCGGCCATGGGGGGCAAGGTCAAGTACGCCGTGTCGGGTTCGGCCCCGCTCGGCGCGCACCTCGGCCATTTCTTCAACAGTCTCGGCATCGTCATCCTGGAGGGCTACGGTCTCACCGAGACCACGGCGCCGGCCACCGTCAACCTGGCCACCAAATCGAAGATCGGCTCTGTCGGTCCGGCACTTCCCGGCGTGTCGGTGCGGGTCATGGACGACGGTGAGATCGAGGTGAAGGGCGTCAACGTCTTCACCGAGTATTGGCACAACCCCGAGGCCACCGCCGCCGCATTCGACGACGGTTGGCTCAAGACCGGGGACATCGGTGCCCTCGACGCCGAGGGGTTCCTCTCGATCACCGGGCGCAAGAAGGAGATCATCGTGACCGCCGGAGGGAAGAACGTCGCCCCCGCCGCGCTGGAAGATCCCATCCGGTCCAACCCTCTGGTCGGCCAGGTCGTCGTCGTCGGCGACCAGAAGCCGTTCATCGCCGCCCTCGTGACCCTCGACCCGGAGATGCTGCCGGTCTGGCTGAACAACAACCACGAGGACGCGGGCCTGTCGCTCATGGACGCGTCGGTGCACCCCAAGGTGCTCGCCGAGGTGCAGCGCGCGATCGACCACGCCAACGAGACGGTGTCGCGGGCCGAATCGATCCGCAAGTTCGTGGTGCTGCCCATCGAGCTCACCGAGGCCGCCGGCTACCTCACCCCCAAGATGAGCATCAAGCGTGACGTGATCCTGCGCGACTTCGCCGCCGAGATCCAGAATCTCTACGGGGCCAACCCGGTCACCGCCGCGGTGCCGGTGCGCACGAGCTCCCAGGACTAGCGGCCAGGCTCAGGGTCGTGTCCTGCGGCCCTGAGCCTGGCCGAGAGGGCCGGGTCTAGAACCAGTCCGACTCGCGCACTTCCTTCATGGCCGCCCGCCGGCTCTCCTTGTCGAGCCTGTCGAGATAGAGCAGCCCGTCCAGGTGGTCGGTCTCGTGCTGCAGGGCCTGGGCCAGCAGGCCCTCGCCGGCCAGTTCGACGGCGTTACCGTCGAGGTCGATGCCGGTGACGCGGGCGAACGGGAACCGCCTGGTGGGGTACCACAGTCCGGGGACCGACAGGCAGCCTTCATCGACCAGCTCGGGCTCACCCGACAGCTCCACGATGACCGGGTTGAGGATGTAGCCGATATCGCCGTCGATGTTGTAGCTGAAGGCTCGGAGATTGACGCCGATCTGCGATGCAGCCACACCAGCGCGGCCCGGTAGCTTCACGCTGTCGACGAGGTCCTCCACGAGGCTCCGCACCCGCGCGTCGATCGTGCCGATCGGCTCTGAGCGGGTCTTGAGGACGGGATCGCCCAGCAGGCGGATCTGGCGTTCGGGCACGGGGTGGCTCTCTTCGGGGTTCAGCGGCGGCCGGTTCGGGCGTCGGTCGCGGTAGTGGCGGGCGGAGTGCGGGTGGGTGGAGTGCGGGTGGCGGAGTGCTGCGGATGTGCCGGCGCTCAGACGCGTCGCTCGGCCGGCAGGCCCTCCACCACGAGTGCGGCCAGGGTGCGCGCGGCCAGGCGCGTGATCGGCTTGAGGTCCTTGTAGGACACCACGCTGCCGGCGGCCAGCTGCGGGTCGTACGGGATGCGCACGATCTCGCGCACGCGGGACCTGAAGTGCGACTCGATCTCTTCGAGCTTGACCAGGTTGGTGCCCTGTGTGGCGGTGTTCAAGGCGACGACGGCGTTGCGCACCAGGTCACCGTAGCCGTTGGCTTCCAGCCAGGTGAGGGTCTCAGAGGCCAGCCGCGCCTCGTCGACGCTGCCGCCGGAGACGATCACAATGGAGTCGGCGCGCTGCAGGGTCGCCCGCATGACCGAGTGCACGATACCGGTTCCGCAGTCGGTGAGCACGATGGAATAGAACCGGGCCGCGAGGTCGGCGACGACGTTGTAGTCGTTCTCGTCGAACGCCTCGGAGAGCAGCGGGTCGGTGTCGCTGGCGAGGATATCGAGCCTGGTCTCGTCGCGGGAGACCAGAGCCGAGAAGTCGGTGAAGCCGCCGATGGAGGCGGCCTTGGTGACGACGTCGCGGACGGTGGACCTGGTCTGTTTTGTCACGCGTTCGGAGAGCGTGCCGCGGTCGGGGTTGGCGTCGACGGCGATGATCCGGTCCTCGCGGGCGTCGGCGAGAGCCATCCCCATGAGCGCGGTGACCGTCGTCTTGCCCACGCCGCCCTTGCGGGTGAGGACCGGCACGAAGCGGGCGCCGCCCTCGAACTGCTTGCGGATGCGTTCGTCCATGGCCTGGTGAGCGCGCACCGCGGCGGAGTCGCCGAGATTGATCAGGTGCAGGGAGGCGTTGTAGACGAACCGGTTCCACGCGCCCTGCGGTGCGCGCCGGGTGCGCCGGTTGACCTCGAGCAGCCGGTCGGAGGTGAGCATCGAGGCGGATTCCGGAGCGACAGTGTCGGTGCGGGAGCGTTCGCGCCGGCTGCCGGTGGGAGCGTTGGTCGGGCCCGTGCCGAGCGAGAGCGCCGCCGCGGCTGTGCCGCTGGCCCCGACGGGAACGGCCAGCTCCCGCGCGGGTTGCGGGGTGACGATCTCGATGGTGTGCGTGCCGGGGTGAGCGTGCGCCGACGGGTCACCGGCCGGCCGGGTCGCTCCGGCGGGCCGCGCGGATCCGCGGGTCAGCGCGGGTGCCGACGCCGACACGGGCAGGGACCCGTCGCCGAGGGACACGCCCAGACTCTCGGGCAGGGCCGCCGCCAGATTGTCGAAGGTGTGCGGAGGGAGTTCACTGTGGTACTCGTCGCCCGCCCGCACCGATGACCCGGCCGCGGCCCCGGCCGAAGCCGGAGCCGGGGTCAGCTCGCCGTCACCCTCGTCGTGCGGATAGGCATCGTCTGTCCGTTTATCTGTCACAGCAGACTCCTCGTTCCTCAACGGGCCACGAATGGGCCCCAAATCAGGCCTCAGCCTAGCGTGGTCGCACCACCACGAGCAGGTCTCCGGCGTCGACCTGCTGCGTGGTGGGGATCGCCACCCGCTCCACGACGCCCGCAATGGGCGACGTGATGGCTGCTTCCATCTTCATGGCTTCGATGGAGGCCACGCTCTGGCCGGCCGCGACGTGGTCACCGTCGGCGACCTGCAGGGTGACCACTCCGGAGAACGGGGCGGCGACCTGGCCGGGCTGGTTGGCATCCGCCTTCTCGGCGGCCTTGGTCACCACGGCGATACTGCGGTCCCGCACGAACACGGGACGCAGCTGGCCGTTGAGGATGGTCATGACGGTGCGCATGCCCTTGTCGTCGGCCTCGCCGATGGCCTCGAGACCCACGTAGAGGCGCACGCCCTTGTCGATCTCGACGGAGTGCTCTGTGCCCTGACGCAGGCCGTAGAGGTAGTCGACGGTGTCCACAACGGACAGGTCGCCGAACAGCTCGCGGATCTGCTGGAAGTGCCGGGTGGGCGCGGGGAAAAGCAGCTGGTTGAGCATCCCCCGCCGGGTGGCGCTGTCGCCGCCCAGGGCTTCTTTCTCGTCCGCGGTGAGCTCGGTGGTGCTCACGCGCACGTTCCGGCCCTCGAGCACCTTGCTGCGGAAAGGCTCCGGCCAGCCGCCGGGCAGGTCGCCCAGCTCGCCGGCCATGAAGCCCACCACGGAGTCCGGCACGTCGTATTTGGATGGGTTGGCCTCGAAGTCGGCCGGGTCGGCGTTCACCGCGGCGAGGTAGAGGGCGAGGTCGCCGACCACCTTGGAGGATGGCGTCACCTTGGGCACCCGGCCCAGGATGGTGTTGGCCGCCGCGTACATGTCCTCGATGAGCTCGAAGTCGTCGGCGAGGCCCAGCGCCACGGCCTGGGTGCGCAGGTTGGAGAGCTGTCCGCCGGGGATCTCGTGCTTGTAGACCCGGCCGGTGGGGGCGCGGAGGCCGGATTCGAAGGGGTGGTAGACCCGGCGCACGTCCTCCCAGTACGGCTCGAGGTCGCAGACGTTCTGCAGCGAGATACCCGTGTCGCGCTCGGTGTGGGCGAGAGCGGCCACGAGGGACGAGGCGGAGGGCTGGCTGGTGGTGCCGCCCATGGGCGCGCTGGCCACGTCGACGGCGTCGGCGCCGGCGCGGGAGGCCGCGAGCAGCGTGGCGAGCTGTCCGCCAGGGGTGTCGTGCGTGTGCACGTGCACCGGCAGGTCGAACCGTTCGCGGAACGCCGCGACGAGCTTCTCCGCCGCGGCCGGACGCAGCAGACCGGCCATGTCCTTGATGGCCAGGATGTGCGCGCCGGAGGCGACGATCTGGTCGGCCAGGCGCAGGTAGTAGTCCAGCGTGTAGAGGCTCTCGGCCGGGTCGAGCAGGTCGCCCGTGTAGCAGACCGCCACCTCGGCCACGCTGGTGCCGGTGTTCAGCACGGCGTCGATGGCGGGGCGCATCTGGTTGACGTCGTTGAGGGCGTCGAAGATGCGGAAGATGTCGACGCCGGTGTCGCTGGCTTCGCGAACGAACGCATCCGTCACCTCGGTGGGGTACGGCGTGTACCCCACGGTGTTGCGGCCGCGCAGGAGCATCTGGATGTTGATGTTGGGCAGCGCCTCCCGCAGGGCAGCGAGACGCTCCCAGGGGTCTTCGCCGAGGAAGCGCAGCGCGACGTCGTAGGTCGCACCGCCCCAGGCCTCGACCGAGAGCAGCTCCGGAGTGAGCCGGGCCACGTGCGGGGCGACGGCGACGAGGTCCTTGGTGCGCACCCGGGTGGCCAGGAGCGACTGGTGGGCGTCGCGGAAGGTGGTGTCGGTGACGGCCAGCGCGGTCTGCGCGCGCAGCGCGCTCGCAAAACCGACCGGGCCGAGCAGCTGCAGCTTCTGGCGGGAGCCCTCGGGCGCCGGAAGGGACAGGTCGATCTTCGGGAGCTTCTCGGCCGGGTTCATCAGCGTGATCGGCACCCCGTTGGGCTGGTTGACCGTGACATCGGCCAGCCAGTTGAGGATCTTGGTGCCGCGGTCCTTCGAGGCGCGGCCGCGCAGCAGTTGCGGGCGCTCATCGATGAACGAGGTGCTCAGGTCGCCGGCGGCGAAGTCGGGGTCCTCCAGCACGGCCTGCAGGAACGCGATGTTGGTGGACACGCCGCGGATGCGGAACTCCGCCAACGCGCGCTTGGACCGGGTGACGGCGGAGGCATAGTCGCGGCCGCGGCAGGTGAGCTTGGCCAGCATCGAGTCGAAGTGCGGGCTGATCTGTGCGCCCGGGTTGATGGTGCCGCCGTCCAGGCGGATGCCCGCGCCGCCGGGTGAGCGGTACGTGGTGATCTTGCCGGTGTCGGGGCGGAAACCCGCGGTGGGGTCCTCCGTGGTGATGCGGCACTGCAGGGCGAAGCCGCGCAGCTTGATGGAGTCCTGGCTCAGGCCCAGGTCGGCGAGGGTCTCCCCCGCGGCGATCCGGATCTGCGACTGCACGAGGTCGACGTCGGTGACCTCTTCCGTGACGGTGTGCTCGACCTGGATACGCGGGTTCATCTCGATGAAGACGTGCTGGCCGGCGCGCTCACCCACGGTGTCGAGCAGGAACTCGACGGTGCCGGCGTTGACGTAGCCGATCGACCGGGCGAAGGCCACGGCGTCCTTGTGTAGGCGCTGGCGGATCTCCTCGGGCAGGTTGGGCGCCGGTGCGATCTCGATGACCTTCTGGTGGCGTCGCTGCACGGAGCAGTCCCGTTCGAACAGGTGCACGGTCTCGCCCGTGGCATCCGCGAGGATCTGCACCTCGATGTGGCGCGGGCGGAGAACGGCCTGCTCGAGGAACATGGTCGGATCGCCGAAGGCGCTGTTGGCCTCCCGCATGGCTTCTTCGAGCGAGCCGCGCAGGTCCGCCATGGTGGCGACCCGCCGCATGCCACGTCCGCCGCCTCCGGCGACGGCCTTGGCGAAGATGGGGAAGCCGATCTCCTCGGCGGCCGCGATGAGCTCTTCGACGTCGCGCGACGGTGCGCTGGACTTGAGCACCGGGACACCGGCGGCGATGGCGTGTTCCTTGGCGGTGACCTTGTTGCCGGCCATTTCCAGCACGTGCGAGCCCGGGCCGATGAAGGTGATGCCGGCGGCCTTGGCCGCTTCGGCCAGGTCGGGGTTCTCGGAGAGGAATCCGTAGCCGGGATAGATGGCGTCTGCGCCACTCTCCCTGGCCACGCGGATGATCTCGGCCACGTCGAGGTAGGCGCGCACGGGGTGACCCGGTTCGCCGATCTCGTACGCCTCGTCGGCCTTGAGCCGGTGCAGCGAATTGCGGTCTTCGAACGGGAAGACGGCGACGGTCTTTGCTCCCAATTCATAGGCGGCGCGGAAGGCGCGGATTGCTATCTCTCCACGGTTGGCGACGAGGATTTTGGTGAACATAGAGACCTTTCGATCCGGGAGCGGCACACAGCTGACGGTTAGGTTCTCTAAGACTAGTGAAGGTAACGTATCTACTTGTGCACGTACTTAGCGTTAGCTCCCTCAAGGGAGGGGTAGGCAAGACCACGGTGACCCTTGGTCTGGCTTCTGCTGCCTTCGCCCGCGGTGTTCGGACCCTCGTGGTCGACCTCGATCCGCAATCGGATGTCTCTACCGGGCTCGACATCCAACTCGCCGGCCACCTCAATGTGGCCGATGTGCTGGCCTCGCCGAAGGAGAAAGTCGTGCGGGCCGCCATTGCGCCCAGCGGCTGGACCCGCGGCCGCCCCGGCACCATCGACGTCATGATCGGCAGCCCCTCCGCCATCAATTTCGACGGCCCGCACCCCAGCATCCGCGACATCTGGAAGCTCGAGGAGGCCCTCTCCACAGTGGAGAAGGACTACGACCTGGTGCTCATCGACTGCGCGCCCTCGCTGAACGCCCTCACCCGCACCGCGTGGGCCGCCAGCGACCGCGTCGCCGTGGTGACCGAGCCCGGCCTGTTCTCGGTGGCCGCCGCCGACCGCGCCCTGCGCGCGATCGAGGAGATCCGCCGTGGGCTCAGCCCCCGGCTGCAGCCGCTGGGCATCATCGTGAACCGGGCCCGCACGGCCTCGCTCGAGCACCAGTTCCGCATCAAGGAGCTCCGCGACATGTTCGGCCCCCTCGTGCTGACTCCGCAGCTGCCGGAACGCACCAGCCTGCAGCAGGCCCAGGGCGCAGCGAAGCCGTTGCACACCTGGCCGGGAGACAGCGCCCAGGAGATGGCGCACTACTTCGACCAGCTGCTCGACCGGGTGCTGCGCACGGCGCGCATCGGCGAGTACGCCGAGGCGGCCGCCCGCTAACCCCGAGAACTGTGAGAAAAGCCCCGAAAACGTCCAGTTTTCGGGGCTTTTCTCGCAGTTCGCGAGGGATCGTTGATCGAGCTTGTCGAGATCCTAGGAGACCTTGCGGGAGACGCGACGGGCGGCGAGCTCGTCGGAGGGGTCGTTGGCCTGGGTATCGAGCTCGACCAGGGTGGTCTCGACCTCGCGGAGAACCTTGCCAACGGCGATGCCGAAGACGCCCTGGCCGCGGCTGACGAGGTCGATGACCTCGTCGTTGGACGTGCAGAGGTAGACGCTGGCGCCGTCGCTCATGAGAGTGGTCTGGGCGAGATCGTTCACGCCGGACTCGCGGAGCTGGTTCACTGCGGTGCGGATCTGCTGGAGGGAGATACCGGTGTCGAGAAGGCGCTTGACCAGCTTGAGCACGAGGATGTCGCGGAAGCCGTAGAGGCGCTGGGAGCCGGAGCCGGCCGCGCCGCGCACTGTGGGTTCGACCAGTTCGGTGCGGGCCCAGTAGTCGAGCTGGCGGTAGCTGATGCCGGCGGCGCGGGCCGCGACGGCGCCACGGTAGCCGGAGTTCTCGTCGAGTTCGGGCATACCGTCGGTGAAGAGCAGTCCCTGACCGTAGCGAGACGAATCGTCTCGGGGATTGAGCTCACTCATACGATCGCCTCTCGGGGGTGGATGCGAACCTTCAGGCCGCACTTCAACGTTAGCGAGGCCGACGGCCCCAACCCGTGACATCCGGTGCAAAGGCCCCGGCGTGTCTTGGGAACGGTGAGGCGTGCGCGGATTCTGCTCCGCGCGCACCTACCACATCCGTGCCACGAGGAGTCGAGCGCGCTGGAATGCGTTGAACTTGCAGTCTACGACCTATTTGGTCAGGCGACCCAGGGCGGAGCGGATGAGGCTGCCGCGGATCACTTCGAGCTGGCCGGCGATCTCCACGGCCATCTCGGCGGCCTTGGCCCGGCTGGAGGCGTCCTTGCGTCGCGCAAGGGGCACGAGGGCGCTCTCGATCAGACCCAGCTCGCGTTCGGCCGCGCCGCGGAACCCGCGGAGGTGCCGGGGCTCGATGCCGCTCTTCTGCAGGTCGACGAGGGCACGGAGCACCTGCAGTGCGTCGTCGCCGTAGTGCTCGGCAGGCAGGATGATGGACGACGAGACGGCGTCATGCAGCAGGGCGGCAGGGGCGCCGGACTCGCGCAGCAGTTCGTCGCGGCTGAAGCGGCGGGCCACGACGAGCATGCTCGGCCCTGGGGCCCCTCCGCCGGGCAGGGACGGCGACAGGCCGGCGTCGAGATCGTCGAGGTAGGAGCGAATGACCTTCAACGGCAGGTAGTGGTCCCGCTGCATCGAGAGGATCAGGCGCAACCGGTCCAGGTCGCCGCCGTTGAACTTTCGGTAGCCCGACTCGGTGCGGGCCGGGGAGACCAGTCCCTGTTCCTCGAGAAAGCGCAGCTTGGACGGGGTGAGGTCGGGGAATTCCGGCGTGAGCCGGGCCAGGACCTGGCCGATACTCAGAAGTGACGTCGCGCCCGGCAGCCTGGCCTGGGCGGAGGACGCCGGCACTAGTCGCTCGCCAGGTGTACGAGGTCGAGCCGCGAGGCGTAGAACGTCAGGCGGAATTTTCCGACCTGCACTTCGGACCCGTCGGTGAGGACGGCCAGGTCGATGCGTTCACCATCGAAGTAGGTGCCGTTGAGCGATCCGAGGTCCTTGACCTGGAAGGTGCGGCCTGAGCGCAGGAATTCGGCGTGACGCCGGGAGACCGTGACATCGTCGAGGAAGATGTCGGCGTTGGGGTGACGGCCCACCGTGGTGACATCGGCATCCAGGAGGAAGCGCGCACCGGAGTTGGGTCCGCGGCGCACGACCAGAAGGGCCGAGCCGGAGGGCAGCGCGGCGATGGCTTCCTGCTCCTCGACCGTCACGTTCGAGTCGAGGGCGGCCAACGACGCCGCGAACTCCTGGCTGAACGTCATCGTCGTGTCGACGTTCCCCCTGGCATTCTCGGGCGCTACCGTCTTCCCCGGCGCAACCGTCTGCTCGGGTTCTTTCTTATCGTCGGAATCGACCACCGTGCACCTCCTACCGGTAAATCGTATCGGATGGAACCGGCCAACATTTGCTAAGGCAGCCGAATCACCCGAACCGTTTCAATCGCGTAGATGACCCCGGCCCACCAATACAGGTACGCGCCCCAGAGCCCGAAGGCCCAGCCGACCGGCAATGACCACCAGGACAGCTCGGGGAACGCCTGCCCGAGCATGATCATCGGCAGGGCGTAGAACAGGCAGAACGTGGCGATCTTGCCCAGCTGATGCACCGGAAGCGGACCGAAACCGTGGTTGGCCAGCACAACGCCAAGGCCCAGCAGGAAGACGTCCCGGCCGACGACGACGGCCACGATCCACCAGGGGACCAGGTCGCGCCAGGCCAGCCCGATCAGGGCGGCGAAGATGTAGAGCCTGTCGGCGGCCGGATCGAGCAGCTGGCCGAGCCGGGTGACCTGGTTGAACCGGCGTGCGATCCAGCCGTCCAGGAAGTCGGTGAGGCTGGACACCGCCAGCACGAGCAATGCCCAGGCGTCCGCGCCGCTGACGATGAGGCCGAGGAAGACCGGAACGAGCCCCAGGCGCAGGAAACTGAGCAGATTGGGCACGGTGATCACCCGGGAGCTCACCACACTCGACTCGGGCCCTGTCACGTGTCGAGTCTATCGACGTGCCTTCGGTTCCGGTCAGGCGGTGTTCCGGTCCGCGGTGGTCGTCGCCGCGCTCTTCTTCTTCTTCGCCGCCGCCGTCTTCTTCTCGGCCGGTTTCTTGGCTGCCTTCGTGGCCGATGAGGCCTTCGCCCTCGACGGCGCAGGGGAAGACTCCGACGCCGCGGCCGAACCTTTCCTGCTGCGGTCGACACTCCGACGCAGCGCCTCCATCAGGTCGAGCACCTCTCCCCCGCCGCCCTCCTCCTCGGCGGCGCCGAAGGTGGCCTCGGTGTCGATGGCGTCGCCCTTCTCGAGCTTCTCCTCGATGAGCCGGCGCAGCTGGACCTGGTACTCGTCGGTGTAGTCGCCCGGGCTGAAATCGGCCGCGAAGGACTCGACCAGCGCCGCCGACAGGTCCAGCTCCCGGTCGGAGATCGTCACCGACTGCTCCAGCGCCGGGAAGTCGGCCGTGCGCACCTCGTCGTTCCAGAGCAGGGTCTGCAGCATCAGGACGTCCCCCTGCACCCGCAACGCGGCCAGGCGGGTCTTCTGCCGGAGGGAGAAGTGCACGATGGCGGTGCGATCGGACTGCTCCAGTGTGCGGCGCAAGAGCACGTAGGCCTTGGGCGAGCTCCCGTCGGGTTCGAGGAAGTAGCTCTTGTCGAACATGATCGGATTGAGCTGGTCGTTCGGCACGAATTCGAGCACGTCGATCTCCCGGCTGCGTTCCTCCGGCAGCGCCTTGAGGTCGGCATCCGTGATGATGACGGTCTTGTCTGCGTCGGTGAAGGCCTTGTCGATGTGCGCGTAGTCCACGATGTTGCCGCACACCTCGCAGCGACGCTGATAGCGGATGCGGCCGCCATCAGCGTCGTGCACCTGGTGCAGCTCGACGTCGTGGTCCTCGGTGGCGCTGTACACCTTGACCGGCACGTTGACCAGGCCGAAGGTGATGGCACCCTTCCAGATCGATCTCATCGCGCCTCCTCGACGCTCGCAGCCCGGTTCACCCTTCTAGTAGACACCGTGTCGGGCCGCTGCGGCTAGACCGGAAGCGCCGCCAGGAGCAAGCTGGCCTCATGACAGCTGGTGCGGAGGGTGCGGGGAACTCCACGGCGGGCGCCGGCGGCGCGCACCGCGAGGTCGTGACGGTGGACGGTCGCCGGGTCACCCTGACCAATCTCGAGAAGGTGATGTACCCGGCCACCGGCACCACCAAGGCCGACGTCCTCGGCTACTACGCGGCCGTGGCGGATGCCCTCATCCGGCACGCCAGGGACCGCCCGGCCACCCGCAAGCGCTGGGTGCACGGAGTGGGTACCGCCGCCGAGCCCGGCCAGGTGTTCTTCCAGAAGAACCTGGGCGACGGCACTCCGGAATGGGTGGAACGCCGGGAACTGGAGCACAAGGAGCGTCGCACCGTGTATCCGCTCGTGAACGATCTGGCCACGCTCACCTGGCTGGCGCAGATCGGCACCCTCGAGATCCATGTTCCGCAGTGGCGGTTCGACGCCCGGGGCGCGCAGAGCCCTCCGGACCGGCTGGTGCTCGACCTCGACCCCGGCGAGGGCGTGGGCCTGGCCGACTGTGCCGAGGTGGCGCGCTGGGCGCGGGCGCTGCTGCTGGACATGGGTCTGGACGCCCGGCCCGTGACGAGCGGGAGCAAGGGCATCCATCTCTATGCGGCGTTGGACGGCCGGCACAGTTCGGAGCAGGTGAGCCAGGTGGCCAGGGAGCTGGCCCGGGCGCTCGAAGCCGACCATCCGGACGAGGTGCTCAGCGCCATGACCCGGTCGATGCGACCGGGCAAGGTCTTCGTGGACTGGAGCCAGAACAGCGCGGCCAAGACCACTATCGCGCCGTACAGCCTGCGCGGCCTGCTGCGGCCGTTCGTGGCGGCTCCGCGCACCTGGCGCGAGCTGGAGGCACCGGGGCTGGAGCAGCTGGACTACCACCAGGTGCTCAAACGGCTCTCCAGGGCGCCGGACCCGCTGGCGGCCGTGGCCGACGCCGCCGAGGCGCGCGCCGGCGCCGCTGCAAGCCCGGTGCCGGTCTCCGGGGCCGCCGCCGGGCCGGACGAGGACCGCCTGCACACCTACCGGAGCAAGAGGGACGCCCGGCGCACGCCCGAACCCATGCCGGAGAGCACGCCTGACGCCTCCCCGGCCGCCGGCGGAGCCGCCTTCGTAGTCCAGGAACACCACGCCAGGGCCCTGCACTTCGATCTGCGCCTGGAGCACGAGGGCGTGCTGGCCTCCTGGGCACTGCCAAAGGGAGTGCCCACCGACCCCACCCACAACCACCTGGCCGTGCAGACCGAGGACCACCCGCTCGAGTACCTCGGGTTCGAGGGTGACATTCCGGCCGGGGAATACGGCGCCGGGACGATGTCGATCTGGGACCGGGGCGAATACAGCGCGGAGAAATGGCGGGACGACGAGATCATCGTGACCCTGCACGGCAGTCCCGGCGGCCCGCTCACGGCGGGTGGGGACGAGTCCGGGCGCACCTTCGCGCTCATCCGCACCGGGGGCGCCGGCTCCCGCAACTGGTTGATCCACCTCATGAAGCCCCGGCGCCCGCCGACCGCGGAGACACCCGGCGCCGGCCAGGTCGGCTCTGCCCAGGACGCCCGCGTCACCAGCGCCCCACTTCGCGCCGCGGCCTACTCCCCCATGCTCGCCCGGCCTGGCACCCTGCGCGACCTCTCGGCCGAGACCGACTGGGCGTACGAGATGAAATGGGACGGCATCCGCATGATCGCCACCGTCGGAGCCGGCGCCGACGGAGCCGTGCGTTTCCTCACCCGCAACGGCAACGACGTCACCGCCGCGTTCCCCGAACTCGTCGATGACCTGCGCGCGGCCCTGGCCGGCCGGGCCGCCGTGCTGGACGGCGAGGTCGTCGCGCTGGACCGTCACAACCGGCCCGACTTCTCCCTGTTGCAGACCCGGCTCGGGCTCACCGACCCGACCGATGTGCGCCGGGCCCGACAGGGCGCCCCGGTGCACTACTTCGCCTTCGACCTCCTCGAGCACGACTGGCGCCCCCTCGTCGAGCTGCCCTATGCCGAGCGCCGGCAGGCCCTTGAACGGTGGGTGCGGGGAACAGGCACCGTTCAGGTGCCGCCGACGTTCGACGACCAGGATGCGGCCACGGTGCTCGCCACCAGCTCCCGGCTGGGCCTGGAGGGCATCATCGCCAAGGACACCCGCAGCGGTTACCTCACCGGCCGCCGCGCCGACCGCTGGGTGAAGATCAAGCATGTGACCAGCCAGGAGGTCGTCATCGGCGGCTGGCGGCCCGGCGCCGGCCATCGCTCCTCGACCCTGGGCTCGCTCCTGGTGGGGATACCCGCGCCGGCCGGGCCCGACGCTGCCCCGGGCGCACCCCGGCGACTGCTCTACGCCGGACGGGTCGGCACGGGTTTCCGCGACCGGGACCTCACCGCTCTCCGACGGCGCCTCGACGAGCTTTCGACGACGGACACCCCGTTCGAGGACGTACCGGCGGCCGACGCGACCGACGCCGTCTGGGTGCAGCCGGTCCTGGTCGGCGAGGTGGACTTCTCGGCCTGGACCCCGGCCGGCCGGCTGCGCCACCCCAGCTGGCGAGGGCTGCGGGCCGACAAGGACCCCGCCGATGTGGTGCGGGAAGAAGCGGTGCGGGAGGATGCGGTGCGGGAGGCCGCCGTGGCCGAGGCGGGTGATTCCCGATGACCGAAGCGGCCGCATCCGCCCTGCTCATCTGCCTGGTGATCGCGGGGCTGGCCTCGGCTGCCGCATGGCTGCTGTCGCTGGCCACCCGCGACTACTCCTGGGTCGACAGGGCCTGGTCCATCCTGCCGGCCGTCTATCTCTGGATCTTCGCCCTCGCCGCCGACCCGCCTGATGCGCGCCTGCTCGTCCTGGCCGCGCTGGGCACCCTGTGGGGCGTGCGGCTCACCCTGAACTTCGCGCGCAAGGGCGGCTACCGGCCCGGCGGCGAGGATTACCGTTGGGCCGAACTGCGCCGGCGGATGTCGCCGCGCCGCTTCGCCGTCGTCAACCTGGTCTTCATCTCGGTGACCCAGAACCTCCTGCTGCTCATGATCGCCCTACCCGGCTGGATCGTGCTGCAGCATCCGGGCCGGTTCGGTCTCCCTGAGCTCGCGGCGACGGCCCTGTTCCTGGCCTTCCTGGCCGGCGAGAGCGTGGCCGATCAGCAGCAGTGGCGGTTCCAGCAGGAGCGGCGCAGGCTCGCGGCCCAGGGCGCGGCGGATCCGGGCTTCCTGCGGAGTGGGCTGTTCCGCTTCTCCCGCCATCCGAACTACTTCTTCGAGATCGCCCAGTGGTGGACCGTCGCCGCTTTCGGCGCCCTCGCGGCGGGCACGCTCCTGCAGCAAGGCACGCTGGGGGCGGTGCTGCTGACCCTGCTCTTCGTCGGCTCGATCGCCCTCACCGAGAGCATCTCGATGGCGCGGCATCCCGGCTACGCGGCCTACCGGCGCGAGGTGTGGCCCCTGGTGCCGTGGTTACCCAGGCGCCCCGCGGACATCCGCGTGCCGGGCGCCGAGGACCCGTTCAGGCCAGACGCGCCCTGAGTGCGGGCCAGCTGGCGGCGAAGCCCGGATGCAGCGGCAGCAGGTCGACGTCGGCCGGCGGCACCCAGCGCAACGCGATGCTCTCGGAGTCGCTGATGACCGCGTCGAAGGCCTCAAGAGCCTCCACCACCACTGTCGTATAGGACCAGAATCCGAGGTCGACCACCGAGCTGAAGCTGAACCGGAGCAGGTGCGCCGGCACGCCGGCCTCTTCCCCGGCCTCCCGGATCGCGGCGTCGAGTGCGCTCTCGTTCTCGTGCCGTGCTCCGCCTGGGACACCCCAGGTGTCACCGTGATGGCTCCACACGGCCCGGTGCTGCAGGAGCACCCCTCGCTCGGCATGGTGCACGAGCAATCCGGCCGCGCCGTACCGTCCCCAGAACCGGGAACCGTCCGGGCCGAAGACCCAGGCGTCCCCGCTGTGTGCACTCACGCTGCCGCTCATCGCTTAAGCATGCCGCACCGGCCGGGGCCCGTTCTGCCGGGCCGGGTAAGATCGAGCCCGGCGGCGACCTTCCCGCCCCTCCCAAAGGACTTGACGAGCATGACCTCTTCCACCCCCGCCAGCGCCCTCGACGCCGCAGCACTGGCCCGCTACATCGACCACACCCTGCTCAAGCCCGAAGCCACCCAGGCCGACGTGGCCGCCCTCATCGCCGAGGCCGTCGAGCTCGGCGTCTACTCCGTGTGCGTGTCGCCGTCGATGCTGCCGCTCACCCTGCCCGCGGATGCCGACCTCAAGGTCGCCGTGGTGTGCGGGTTCCCGAGCGGGAAGCACGCGTCGGCGATCAAGGCCGCCGAGGCCGCACTGGCCGTGGCCCAGGGCACCGACGAGGTGGACATGGTGATCGACATCGGTGCCGCCAAGGCCGGCCGATTCGACCTGATCGAAGCCGACATCAGTGCCGTGCGCGCCGAGATCCCGGCCCCCCTGGTGCTCAAGGTCATCATCGAATCCGCCGCCCTCACCGACGACGAGATCGTCGGCGCCTGCCGCGCGGCCGTTGCCGCCGGTGCCGACTTCGTCAAGACCTCCACCGGTTTCCACCCCACCGGCGGCGCCACCGTGCACGCTGTGCGCCTGATGCGCCAGACCGTGGGCGACGCTGTCGGCGTCAAGGCCTCCGGCGGAGTGCGCAGCCACGCGGACGCGCTGGCCATGATCGAGGCCGGCGCCACCCGCCTCGGCGTCTCCGGCAGCACGGCCGTGCTCTCCGGCGCCGTGGTCGAAGCCCCGGCCAACCCCGCCGCGTACTGAGGCTCCCGGGCCGAACCAGCGGGCCTTCTGTCGCCCGCGCGGACAACTGCCCCCGGTCTGCCGGGTGCTGTTGTCCGCACCGGGTGGAGAACCAGGTACAGAGCGGGTGCAGAAGAGGCTAAACCGACACGATGGTGTGCACCGGCACGTCGCCGATGCGGCCGCGGCCGTCAAGTTCGGCCAGCTCGAGCACCACGCCCACCCCGACCGTGAGGTACCCGGCCCGCTCGATCAGGCGCGCGGTGGCGGCGACGGTGCCGCCGGTGGCGAGCACGTCGTCCACGATCAGCACACGGGAGCCGGCCGGCAACTGCCCGACCTCCAGCTCCAGCCGGGCCGAGCCGTACTCGAGGTCGTATTCCTCGGTCAGCACGGTGCCCGGCAGCTTCCCGCCCTTCCGCACCGCCAGCACGGCGCACTGGGCGGCATACCCGATGCCGGCCGCGAGCAGGAAGCCTCGCGCCTCGATGCCAGCCACGGCGTCGAAGGAGCCCCGGTAGCGCTCGGCCAGTTCGTCGATGATGGACCGGAACGCCACCGCATCCGCGAAGACCGGATTGAGGTCTCGGAACAGGATGCCGGGAAGCGGGAAGTCGGGGTAGGAGGCGAGAAGGGTGTGCACGTGCTGGGCTGCGGGAACGATCACGTACTCCAGGGTACCGTCGCCGTCAGGGTCACCCCTGCTGCGCGGCCGGGCCTGAGGTCCCGGGTGCGACGGGGCCGGGCCGTTCCTGCCCACCCGACCCGCCGTCGGCCGTCGGCTCGCGCGGCCCGGGCTGCTCGGTCGGCTCGACCGGCTCGTCCATGGCTCCGCTGAGCTCGTCGAGGAACCTCACCACCGCGAGCTGCTCCGACGCGCTGAGCTTCTCTGCGGCGGCGAGCATCCGCTGGTGCGCCGCCCCGAGGGCCAGGCGCACCTCGTCGTGGGCGGCGCCGGTGGCGTGCAGCACCTGCGCCCGCCGGTCGCTCGGATGCGGTTCGCGGCGGAGCCGGCCGGCCGACTCCAACCGGGTGAGCAGTTTGGCCGTCGCGGCGGAGGAGATGCCGAGGTACCTGCTCAGGTCGGTGGGCCCGACGGACTCGCCCCGCTCCTCCGCCGCGATCAGGTGCCGGACCGCGACGAGGTCGGTGTGGTGCATGTCCATGCCCGAGCGGACCCGATTGCGCATGGCCAGATCGGCAGCACGGAAGCGGCGCACGGCGCGCAGGACGTCAACGGCACTCAAAGGAGCACCGCCGGAAACCGGGTACCAGAAGCCGCCTGAGCGGCCGGCCTCCACGTCCCCGGCAGGTTGGGCGTCTGCGGGCATAGCCACCATGCTAGCCTCGAATATCGCTAACTCGGTTAGGTACTTTTTCGGGTATCTTGGCTGCACGAGAGGGAGCCCAGTGATGCACACAGCAGAAAACACCATGGACCGGGTGGAAGATTGGGTCGTGCTGCTCGATGAGGACGGACTTGAGATCGGCATCGCCCCCAAGAGCAGCGTGCACGGAGCCGACACCTCGCTGCACCTGGCCTTCTCCTGCTACGTCTTCAACGATCGCGGCGAGGTTCTGCTGACCCGCAGGGCCCTGGGGAAGAAGACCTGGCCCGGCGTCTGGACGAACTCGTTCTGCGGCCACCCTGCCCCCGCCGAGCCCCTCCTGGATGCCGTGCACCGCCGCGCCGAGTTCGAGCTCGGCCTCCGCATCGAAGACATCGAGCTTGCCCTCCCCCTGTTCCGGTACCGCGCCACCGACAGCAGCGGCATCGTCGAGAACGAGGTCTGCCCGGTCTACCTGGCCCGCGCAGTGGGCGACCCCACCGCGAACCCGGACGAGGTGATGGAGTTCACCTGGACCGACCCTGAGGTGCTGCGCCGTTCCGTCCTGGCCAGCCCCTTCGCCTTCAGCCCCTGGATGGTCCTGCAGATGCGCGAATTGGAGACCTTCGGTGCATGAGATCGCGACGCTGGGCGTCGAGACCGAACTGCACCGCTTCTTCGCCGCCGCGCGGCTGCGTGCCAGTGACTACGGCGAGCACTACGTCGCCCTCTGGGATTCCCTCGACCTGGCCAGCCGCGGCGGCAAGCGAGTACGCCCGGCACTCGTCTTGGCCGCGTACGACGGCTTCGGCGGCACCGACCACACCCTGTCCACCCCCGTCGCGGTCAGTTTCGAGCTGCTGCACACGGCCTTCCTGATCCACGACGACGTGATCGACCGCGACCTCTCCCGCCGCGGCATGGCCAACATCGCCGGCCGGTTCACCGAGCGTGCGATTGCGCACGGTGCGGGCACCGGCCAGGCCGAGGCCTGGGCCGCGACCGCCGCCATCCTGGCCGGCGACCTGGCCCTGAGCGAGGCCCACCGCGCCCTCGCCCTGCTCCCGGTGGAGACCACCATGCGCGCCCGCCTGCTCGACCTCCTCGACCGGGCCGTGTTCGTGTCGGCCGCGGGCGAGCTGGCGGATGTGACCAACACGGTCAGCCGCGTGCCGCTCACGATCGAGCAGGTCATCGCGACCCTCGAGCACAAGACGGCGATCTACTCGTTCGAAGCCCCGTTGCAGGCCGGCGCCGTGCTGGCCGGCGCACCGGAGGAGGCCATCGACGCCCTGGGCCGGTTCGGTCGTCTGATCGGCGTGGCCTTCCAGCTCACCGACGACCTGCTCGGTGTGTTCGGCGATCCGGACACCACGGGTAAGAGCGTGCTCGCCGACCTGCGGGAAGGCAAGCAGACCGCCCTGATCGCGCACGCCGGCGCCACCGACCGGTGGCCCCTGATCGCGCCGTTCCTGGGCAAGGACGATCTGACCGAACCCGAGGCCGAGTCCGTGCGCACGCATCTGCGCGAGTGCGGTGCTCTCGAGACCGCGGATGCGCTGGCCCGCGAGTACGCCGGCCGCGCCGTGGAGGCCCTCGCCGTGCCCCTCATGCCCGAGGACCTGCGCAGCACCCTGACCCAGCTGGCGCGCAGCGCCGTGACCCGCCGCAAATGAGCCGCGACACCGCGGGCCCCCAAACCGGCGCCCTGCCCACCACTCTGAGCACCTACAACGCCGCCGCCCTCGCCAGCGCCACCACGGTGATCGGGCACTACTCGACCTCGTTCGGGCTCGCCGCCCGCCTCCTGGCGCCCGGCGTGCGCGAGGATGTGCGCACCATCTACGCTCTCGTGCGGATCGCCGACGAGATCGTCGACGGCGCCGCCGCCGAGGCCGGTATCGACCTGGCCGGCCAGCGGGAATTGCTGGACGACCTCGAGGTGGAGACCGAGCGCGCCATGGCCAGGGGGTTCAGCACCAACCTGGTCGTGCACGCTTTCGCCCTCACCGCCCGCCGGGTGGGGATCGAGCCCGCCCTCACCCGCCCGTTCTTCGCGTCGATGCGCCGCGACCTCGACCCGGCGCCCTTCACTGCCGCGAGCGTCGCCGAGTACATCTACGGCTCTGCGGAGGTCGTGGGCCTGATGTGCCTGCAGAGCTTCCTGCAGGACTCCCCGCGCAGCCCCGCTGAGCAGGCCGAGCTGGTGCACGGTGCCCGCAGCCTCGGCGCGGCCTTCCAGAAGGTCAACTTCCTCCGCGACCTCGCCGCCGATCGCGACGCCCTCGGCCGGAACTACTTCCCCGGAATCGACCTGGCCCGGCTCACCGACTCGCAGAAAGACCTGCTGCTCGACGATATGGACGCCGACCTCGAGGCCGCCGAGCGGGTCCTGCCGCTGCTGCCGACCGGCAGCCGACGCGCCGTCACGGCCGCCCACCACCTGTTCGCCAGGCTGTCTGCGAGACTGCGGGAGACCCCCGCCCACGAATTGATGAGCACCCGCGTGCGAGTGCCGGATCCGGAGAAACTGATGATCGCCCTGTCGTCCTCGCTCGGCCCACAGGCATGGCGCCGATGAACCGCCCGGCCGCACACACCCGCACCGTCGTGATCGGCGGCGGTATCGCCGGACTGGCCAGCGCCGCCCTGCTGGCAAAGGAGGGCCACGAGGTCACACTGCTCGAGGCGCACGACACCCTCGGCGGCCGGGCCGGGTTCTGGGAGACCGACGGGTTCAGGTTCGAGACCGGGCCGTCCTGGTACCTCATGCCGCAGGTGTTCGAGCACTTCTACCGCCTGATGGGCACGAGCGCGGCCGAACAGCTCGAGCTCACCCGCCTCGACCCCGGCTACCGGGTCTACTTCGAGTCCGATGCCGATCCCGTGGACGTGCGCGCCGACCGCGCCGACAACATCAGGCTCTTCGAGAGCCTGGAGCCCGGCGCCGGCGCCTCGCTGGAGACCTACCTCGCCTCGGCGCGCGAGACCTACGACATGGCCGTGGACAGGTTCCTGTACACCAGCTTCGCCTCGTTCAAGCCCCTGCTGGTGCGCGATGTGCTCTCCCGGATGGGCCGGCTCGGCCGGCTGCTGCTGCAGCCGCTCGACAAGTTCGTGGCCGGCTACTTCCGCGACCCCAGGATCCGGCAGATCCTCGGCTATCCAGCCGTGTTCCTCGGCTCCTCCCCCGACCGCACCCCGTCGATGTACCACCTGATGAGCCACCTCGACCTGGCCGACGGAGTGCTGTACCCGCAGGGCGGTTTCACCCGCCTGATCGACAGCATCGCAGACCTCGCACGCGCCCAAGGCGTCACCATCGAGACCGGCGCCCGGGTCCAGGCCATCCGTTCGGGCGCCACCCCGACCGGACGCGGAGCCAAGGCCGCCGTCGAGGGCGTGCGCTACACCAACGCCGCCGGTGAGACCGTGACGCTGGACGCCGACATCGTCGTCTCCGCCGCCGACCTGCACCACACCGAGACCGAGCTCGTGGAGCCGGCCAAGCAGACCTACCCCGAACGCTGGTGGCAGAAGCGCACCTCGGGCCCCGGCGCGGTGCTCGTGCTACTCGGCGTGACGGGCGAACTGCCCAAGCTGACCCACCACACCCTGTTCTTCACGACGGACTGGGCCGACAACTTCGACCGGATCTTCGGCGCAGAGACCTCCGTGCCCAACCCCGCATCGTTCTACGCCTGCATGCCCAGCGCCACCGACCCCGGGGTCGCCCCGGACGGCGCCAGCAACCTGTTCCTGCTGATCCCCGTGCCCGCCGACACCGGCCTCGGCCATGGCGGCGTGGACGGCGCCGGCTCCGACACCGTCGAGGGCATCGCGGACGCCGCGATCGGCCAGCTCGCCGAGTGGGCCGGCATCCCCGACCTGGCCGAGCGCATCGTGGTACGCCGCACGATCGGTCCGGCCGACTTCGCCGACGACCTCAACTCCTGGAAGGGCGGGGCCCTGGGCCCCGCGCACACGCTCAAGCAGAGCGCGTTCTTCCGCGGCACCAATGTGTCCCGGCACATCGACGGCCTCTACTACGCCGGCGGCAGCACCATCCCGGGCATCGGCCTGCCGATGTGCCTGATCAGCGCCGAGATCCTTCTCAAGCGCATCCGAGGTGACGTGAGCACAGGCCCGCTGCCCGAGCCGCTGCGGAGCGGTCCGGCCGGCGCCAGGGTGCGGTGACACCTCGATGCCGGGTGTGCTGTACCTGCTGGCCCTGCTCGTCTCATTGACCGGCATGGTCGTGCTCGACCGGAGGTTCGGGCTGTTCTTCTGGCGCGCGCCCCTGGTCGCGGCCGCCGTCCTGGCCATCGGGGTCGCCTTCTTCCTGGCCTGGGACCTCTGGGGCATCGGCGCCGGCATCTTCTACCGCGGCGAGACCGACTTCATGACCGGGCTGCAGCTGGCGCCCGAGCTGCCCGTCGAGGAGTTCTTCTTCCTGACCTTCCTCTGCTACCTGTTCATGAATGCCTTGCAGGGCGTGCGGACGCTGTTGGAGACGAGGCGCACCGCGTGACCTACACCCTGCTCAATATCGTCTTCCTCGGGCTGGCCCTCATCGTGGCCGCCGCGGCGTACCTGCGCCGGCCGGGGTACCGCCGGCTTCTTCCGGCGGCGGGACTCGCCCTGGTGGCCGTGCTCCTGCTCACCGCGGTGTTCGATAACATCATGATCGGAGTGGGACTGGTCGACTACGACCCGGACCTGATCTCCGGATTCTTCGTGGGGATCGCTCCCCTGGAGGACTTCGCCTACCCCGTGGCGGCGGCGCTCCTGCTGCCCGCGGCCTGGTCGCTGCTCGGCGGTGACGTGCGGCGGAGCCCGAGGGGCCGGAGTTCGTCGCGATCGGAAGGCAGACAATGACCGAATCGGTACCCCGACCACGACCGACCGCGGGCCTCGGCCACACCGTGCGCCAGGTGCTGCTCTCATCGCGCCCGCTCAGCTGGATCAACACGGCATTTCCCTTCGCGGCCGCGTACGTCGTCAGCACCGGACGGGTCGACGCCCTACTCGTGGTGGGGACCCTGTTCTTCCTCATTCCGTACAACCTGCTCATGTACGGCATCAACGATGTCTTCGACTACGAGTCCGATCTGCGCAACCCCCGCAAGGGCGGCGTCGAGGGCGCCATGCTCGACCGGAGCCTGCACCGCATCGTGCTGGTCTCCGGCGTCGCCACCGCCCTGCCGGTGCTGATCGTCATGGTGCTGCTCGCCGGCGTGAACCCCTGGTCGTGGGTGGTGCTGGCGCTCAGCCTGTTCGCAGTGGTCGCCTACTCGGCCCCCGGCCTGCGGTTCAAGGAACGCCCGGTGCTGGACTCGGTGACGTCGAGCATCCACTTCGTGAGCCCGGCCGTGTACGGCCTCGCGGTGGCCGGGGCACTGGTCACCCCGGACCTCGTGGCACTGCTCACGGCGTTCTTCTTCTGGGGCATCGCCAGCCACGCCTTCGGCGCCGTGCAGGATATCGAACCCGACCGCCAGGGCGGCATCAGTTCCATCGCCACGGCCTTCGGCGCCGCCCAGACCGTGCGTCTGGCGATCGTCTTCTGGGTGCTGGCGGGCCTGTTGATGCTCGTGACGGACTGGCCGGGGCCGCTCGCGGCACTGCTCGTGATCCCCTATGTGCTCGCCGCGTGGCCGTACCGGTCGATCAGCGACGCCGATTCCGAGCGAGCGAACAACGGCTGGAAGCGGTTCCTCAGGTTGAACTTCTTCACGGGCTTCCTGGTAACCATGCTGCTGATCCTCTGGGTCGTGGTGCGCTGACGCTGCGGCGCCCTCCGCCCGCTGCCGCCGCGTAGAGTCGAGGCATGGAACTGCAGAGCGCCCGCGTCGACAGCTGGGCCTGGGCGGTGCGGATGTACAAGACCCGCTCCCAGGCCACCGCGGCGTGCCGGGCCGGGCATGTGCGGGTGAACGGCGAGCGGGCCAAGTCCGCTCAGGCCGTGAAACCGGGCGACGAGGTGCGCATCCGCTCCAACGGGTTCGACCGGGTGCTCGTGGTGTCGAAGATCATCGTCAAGCGCGTGGGCCCGAGCGTGGCCGCGGTGTGCTTCGTGGACAACACCCCGCCGCCCCCGCCGCGCGAGGAGGTGGCCCTGGTGCCGATGCGCGACCGCGGAGCGGGCCGGCCCACCAAGCGCGAGCGCCGCGACATCGAAGAGCTGCGCGGCTACTGATCGCTAGCCGTGCGGCGGCGGGGCCGGGGGTGGAACCTGGGGAGGAGCCTGGGGAGGCAAGGTCACCGGCGGCACCAGCACGCCGGCCTCAGTACGCACCCACCACACGTGCCCGGCACGGCGCTCGGCCGGGGTGCTGAACCGGTAACGGAACACCCTCGCCCGCACGAAGCGCGGCGGGCCGTCCGGGAACGGGTTGCCGGCCAGGAGACGCAGGGTGGCCCGGTCGCCCAGCAGCAGGCGGGCCAGGAGGACCTCGAACCAGCGGGTGTCGCGGGCGCCGAGGGCCAGGAACCACATCAGCCAGTCCAACCGCAGGTGGTACGGGGCGAACTGGCCGGGCAGCCGGCCGACGGCGCCGGGCTTGCCGCGGAACTCGTAGGCCAGCCACCCGTCCTCGGAGCGGGGATCCTCGTCGGCGCTGCCCTCGACGACCACCTCGAAGCGTTCCTTGGTGACCGTGCCGAAGGCCCCGTAGGCGTTCACCAGGTGGAAGGGATTGAAGCTCGCGTTCATGAGCTGCCGTCGCCGGAGCAGGTTGCGGGCCGGCCAGTAGCTGAGCACCAGCAGCAGGGCGGTCACGGCCAGCACCACCACGACGAACCAGACGGGCTGCTCCCCCGGCGCCTCCCTCTGTGCGGGGTCCCGCAGGGCCGGCACGACCCATCCGCCGAGCCAGCGGAACGACGCGTCGTCGACGGCCGATGCGGCCAGAACTATCGTGATCCAGTTCAGCCAGGCGAAATTGCCGGTGAGCACCAGCCAGAGCTGGCTGAGCACGATGATGCCCGCGGCGATAGACGCCACGGGCTGCGGGGCGAAGAGCAAGAACGGCAGCAGGAGTTGAACGGCGTGGTTGCCCAGCACCTCCCCGCGGTGGAACCACCGGGGCAGGTGGTGCACGAACCAGCTGACCGGATTGGGCATCGGTTGGGTCTCGTGGTGGTAGAACAGTGCGGTGAGATCGCGCCACTCCCGGCCACCGCGGATCTTGATCAGCCCGGCGCCGAACTCGAGCCGGAACACCAGCCAGCGCAGGAAGAGCAGGATCGGCAGCGGCGTTGCCACGGCATCGGAGCCGAGGAACGCGACGATGAACCCCGCCTCGACCAGTAGGCTCTCCCAGCCGAAGGCGTAGAACGTCTGCCCCACGTTGACGATCGACAGGTAGGCCCCGAAGAGCACCAGGAACACGAGCATCGGCAGCCAGGCCGGACCGGCCTGCGGCAGGCCGAGGACCACCGACGCGGCCAGCAGGACGCACCACCAGGCCACCAGGCGCAGCAACCTGTCTGAGTACCGCCACTGGAAGAGGCTGGGCGCCCGCCGCATGCTCACCACCTGGGTGAACCGGCGCACCGGCAGCAGACCGTTCTCGCCCAACAGGGCCGGGAACTGGGCGAGCGCCGAAACGAACGCGATCACGAAGATCGCGGCGATCCCTCGCTGCAGCACCTGGCGGGCGATGTCGTAGTCGCCGGTCCCGAACCACTCCATGGTGCCGCCCACCCTAGGCGCACCCGTGCGGCGCAACAAGGAGACCCTTGACGTCGTCGGCTAAACCGGTATAGGTTGACTCTAAACCGGTTCAGCACAGTTTCAGTACGGCATCCCCCGCCGAACCGGGAACGCCATCAATGAGGAGGCCCCGCATGGATTCCCAGCCGGATTCCAGCACATCCGACACGTCGGCGTCGAAGGACGCGGCCAGGGTGACCATCGCCGACGTCGCCCGCCAGGCCGGTGTCAGCAAGGGACTGGTGTCGTTCGCCCTCAACGACCGGCCGGGCGTCTCCGCCGAGACCCGGGCCCGCATCCTCTCCGTTGCCGGGTTGCTCGGCTGGACACCGTCGCTCCGGGCCCGCTCGCTCTCCTCGCAGCGTTCCTTCGCCCTCGGCTTGGTCATCGCCAGGGACCCCGAGGTCCTCGGATCCGACCCGTTCTTCACCTCGTTCATCGCCGGCGTCGAAACCATCCTGGCCCCGGAGGGGCTGGCCCTGGTGCTCAGCGTCGTCCCCGACGAGAAGACCGAATTGGCCACGTACCGCACCCTCGTCGCCGACGGCCGGGTCGACGGCGTCTTCGTCAGCGACCTCCGCCAGGACGACGCGCGCATCCCCTGCCTGACCGAACTGGGCCTGCCGACCGTGACCCTGGGCCGGCCGGACCAGCCCAGCCCGTTTCCCTCGGTGTCCATCGACGACACCCAGGGCATCGCCGAGTCGGTGCGGCACCTCAGCACCCTCGGCCACCGCCGCATCGCGCACGTCGCCGGCAGTCCCGCCATGCTGCACGGGCGCCGGCGACGGGACGCGTTCACGCAAGCTATGCAGGCCGCCGGGCTGGGCGAGGGGCAGGTCGTCGAAACCGACTTCTCGATCGCGGCCGGCGCGGACGCCACCCGGCAGCTGCTGCGCCAGGCCGAACCGCCCACCGCCATCGTCTTCGCCAACGACCCGATGGCCATCGCCGGCATCGGTGTGGCCCAGGAGCTCGGCGTGCGGGTCCCCGACGACCTGTCCATCACCGGCTTCGACGACATCGAGTTCGCCCGGTACGTCTACCCGGCCCTGACCACCGTCGGCGCCACCCCCATGGTCTGGGGCCGAGCCGCGGCGAGCACGCTGCTCGGGCTGATCCGGACCGGGAGCGCCGAGGATGTCGAGCTGCCCGCTGCCCGCCTGATCGTGCGGGGATCGGCATCCGCCCCACCGCCCTACTAGGGACGTGTCCCGCCGGACATGCCCCGCACTACCGTGCCGCAGCAGAGCCGCTGCGGATTCATGAATGGAGAATCGCATGCATACCCGCACCCGCATCACCAGCACGAACCGCCAGACCAGGCGGCGCAACGCCAGGTTCCTCGCCGCGGCAGCCACCTCCGCCGCCATGATCGTCGCCCTCGGCGCCTGCTCGAGCGGAGGCGCCTCCTCCGGCGGCTCGGACTCGCGCGGAGACATCACCATCTGGTACTCCAACAACGAGACCGAGATCGCCTGGGGCAAGCAGATGGTCTCGGCCTGGAACGCCGACCACCCCGATGAGCAGGTCAAGGCCCAGGAGATCCCCGCCGGCAAGAGCAGCGAAGAGGTCATCGGAGCCGCCATCACGGCCGGCAACGCGCCCTGCCTGGTCTTCAACACCGCCCCGGTCGCGGTGCCGTAGTTCCAGAAGCAGGGTGGTCTGGTCGATCTGAGCAGCTTCGAGGACGGCGCCAGTTACATCGAGGAGCGCACCGGAGAGGCGTCGTCGCAGTACCAGGACGCCGACGGCGATTACTACCAGATGCCCTGGAAGTCGAACCCCGTCATGATCTTCTACAACAAGGACATGTTCGCCGCGGCCGGGCTCGACCCGGAGAACCCGCAGCTGTCCACCTACGACGACTTCCTCGCCACCTCGCGCACCCTCGTCGCCAGCGGCGCAGCACCCAACGCCATCTACCCGGCCCCCACCAGCCAGTTCTTCCAGAGCTGGTTCGACTTCTACCCGCTCTACGCGGCCGAGACCGGCGGCACGCAGCTCGTCGAGGACGGCGAGGCCACCTTCAACGACGCCGACGGCGCCGCGGTCGCCGAGTTCTGGAAGACCCTGTACTCAGAGGGGCTCGCCGGAAAGGAGCAGTACCAGGGTGACTCGTTCGCCGACGGCCAGGCGGCCATGTCGATCGTCGGACCGTGGGCGGTGTCCGTCTACAAGGATGCCGTGAACTGGGGTGCCGTTCCGGTTCCCACCAGTGCCGGCACCCCCGCCGACCAGACCTACACCTTCAGCGATGCCAAGAACGTGGGCATGTTCACCGCCTGCGAGAACCAGGCCACGGCCTGGGACGTGCTGAAGTTCGCCACCAGCGAGGAGCAGGACGGCCAACTTCTCGAACTGACCGGCCAGATGCCGCTGCGCGCCGACCTCACCACCGTGTACCCGGACTACTTCGCGGCCAACCCCGCGTACCAGCAGTTCGGTGACCAGGCGTCCCGTACGGTCGAGGTGCCCAGCGTCGCCAACTCGGTCGCCGTGTGGCAGGCCTTCCGTGACGCGTACACCAAGTCGGTGATCACCGGAGACGGTGATGTGGCCGGTTCCCTGGATGACGCGGCCACCAAGGTCAACGACCTGATCACGCAGCCGTAGGCATCATGTCCACCCTCACCCCGAAACGGCCCCTCGCCGGGAGGCCCGCAAGACCTCCCGGCGGGGGCGCCCGCCCGCGCCGCCCGCGCCAGTGGCTGGGTAAGAACCCGTTCGGGCTCCTGCTCAGCGCACCGTACCTGATCTTCGTCCTCGCGGTCTTCGCCTATCCTCTGGTGTTCGCCTTCTGGATGTCGTTCCACGATTACTTCTTCGCCGCCCCCGGCGCCCAGGTCGACCGGCCATTCGTGGGGCTGGCCAACTTCCAGGAGGTGCTCAGCGATCCCGCCGTCATCCGGTCATTCGGCAACGTGGGGATCTTCCTGCTCATCAACGTGCCGCTCACCGTGGTGCTCTCCCTGGTCCTCGCCAGCGCCCTGAACAAGGCGGTGCGTTTCCGCACCTTCCTGCGGGTGTCGTACTACGTGCCGTACGTCACCGCATCCGTCGCCGTCGTGGGTGTGTGGATCTTCCTGTTCAGTGGCAACGGGCTGGTCAACCAGATCCTGGGCCCGCTTGCTCCCGACCCGGCCTGGCTGATCAACGAGCAGTGGGCCATGCCCACCATCGCGATCTTCGTGACCTGGAAGGGCCTGGGGTTCTTCATCCTGCTCTACCTGGCGGCGCTGCAGAACGTGTCAGAGGAGCTCTACGAGGCCGCGGCGACGGATGGTGCGGGCAAGATCCGCAGCTTCTTCTCGGTCACCGTGCCCGGTGTGCGCCCGGCGACGGTGCTCGTGCTGCTGCTGTCGACCGTGACCGGCGCCAACCTCTTCACCGAGCCGTACCTGCTCACCGGCGGCGGCGGCCCGAACGGCGCCTCCACCTCCCCCGTGCTGATCATGTACCAGCGCGGCATCGAACAGGGCTCGCCGGACACGGCGGCCGCGATCGGAGTGATCCTCGTGATCGGTGTCCTCATCCTCGCGTTCATCCAACGCAAGCTCGCCGGGGGTGACGAATCATGAGCCGCACACAGACCGAGAAGGTCACGGGCGTTCCAGACCGCACCCACCGGGCGGACGGGATGAGCCGCGGCCAGAACATCCTGCGCGGCGTCGTGCTGCTGGTCGGCGCGCTGGTGTTCCTGTTCCCGTTCTACTACATGGTGATCGGATCGCTCCAGACCAAGCCGGACCCGACCATCGCGGGGGCCTTCCCCAACCCGGCCAACCTGACTCTCGACAACTACGCCGACATCAACGGCCGGATCAACCTGCTGCAGGGGCTGCTCAACTCGGGCATCTTCACCGGCGGCGTGATCCTGTGTACCGTCGTGTTCGGTGTCCTGGTCGGGTACGCCCTTGCGCAGTTGCAGTGGCGCGGCCGCGGAGTCACTTTCGCGCTGGCGCTGCTGGTGCAGGTGGTTCCGTTCCAGCTCCTGATGATCCCGCTCTACGTCATGATCGCCAGGGACTACGGCCTCGCCGACAACTACCTGGGCATGATCCTGCCGTTCGCCATCAACTCGACCGCGGTGATCATCTTCCGGCAGTACTTCCTGCAGATCCCCAAGGAACTCTTCGACGCGGCCCGTATCGACGGCGCCGGGGAGCTGCGGATCCTGCGCCGGATCGCGTTGCCGCTCGTGCGGCCGGCGCTGCTCACGGTGGTGCTGTTGACCTTCATCGGCCCGTGGAACGAGTTCCTCTGGCCGTTCCTGATCACCAAGGAAGCCTCGCTGCAACCGCTCGCCGTCTCGCTGGCGAACTACCTCAGCAATGTCGCCGCCACGGCGGCCAACCCCTTCGGAGCCATCCTGGCCGGTGCCTGTGTTCTGGCCGGCCCGGCGGTGCTCCTGTTCATCCTGTTCCAGCGTCACTTCGTCTCGAGCAATATCGGCTCGGGCGTGAAAGGTTAGCCATGCACACCGTCAGCACCGCATTCCCGTACACCCTCACCCGGATGGGCGTCATCATGACGCCGGAAGACGGCAATGAGCTCGAGACCGAGGGCGTGCTCAACCCCGCGACCGGCCGCACCCCGGACGGCACCCTGTACCTGCTCCCCCGCCTGGTCGCCACCGGCAATGTCTCCAGGGTCGGACTGGCGCGCCTGATCATCGAGGACGGTGTGCCCACCGGCGTCGAACGCGAGGGTGTCGTCCTCGCCCCCGACCGTGGCTGGGAACGCGGCGCCAACAATGCCGGCGTGGAGGATCCGCGGGTGACCTTCGTGCCTCTGCTCGGTCTGCACGTGATGACCTACGTGGCCTACGGGCCGCTCGGTCCGCGCACCGCGGTGGCTGTGTCGGAGGATCTCCGCGAGTGGCGACGCCTGGGCCCGGCCCTGTTCGCCTACGATGACGCCCTCGACATGGATCTCAACCTGTTCCACAACAAGGACACCGTCTTCTTTCCGGAGCCGGTGACCGCCCCGGACGGCGTGGCCAGCTTCGCGGTGCTGCACCGGCCCATGTGGGACCTGGGCGAGACCCGTCCGGGCGAGGGCATCCGGGTGCCGGCCGGAGTGACCGACCGGCGCCAGAGCATCTGGATCAGCTATGTCCCGGTGTCCGAGGTGCTGGCGGATGTCTCCGCCCTCACGATGTGGCGCGGGCACCGGTTCCTGGCGGGACCGGAGTTCGCCTTCGAAGAACTGAAGATCGGCGGCGGCCCCGCTCCGCTGCGGGTGCCGGAGGGCTGGCTGCTGCTGCACCACGGTGTGACCGGGGTGATCAACAGCGCGTTCGACCAGCAGCAGAAGGTGAACTACGCCGCCGGAGCCATGATCCTGGACGCCGACGACCCCACGATCGTGCTCGCCCGCACCGAGGAACCGCTGCTGAAGGCCGAGACGCCCGATGAGACCAGCGGGATCGTGCCCAATGTGGTCTTCCCCACCGCTATCGAGGAGATCGAGGGTCAGCTCTACGTGTTCTACGGCATGGCCGACTCCAAGATCGGCGTGGCCCGGATGGACCGTCGCCCGCTCGACTGAGCATCCCCACCCAGAAGTGGACCCGACGCGGACAATTGCACCCGGCGTACCAGGGGGCGCAGTTGTCCGCTTTGGTGACCAGTTGGGACGGGGCCGTCGGGGCGGGCGGTTACGGGGCGGGTGTCACCGGGGCAGGCAGGCCGAGGCTGGACCTGAGCTGGTCGGCGGCGGCCTCGTCGGACCTGCCGGCGGCCACATTCGCCTCGAGGTTGGCCTCGGTGACGGCCGTGAGGATCTCGGCCCGCTGGATGGAGATGCCGCGGGGGGCATCGACGCCGATGCGGATGCTGTCGCCGCGGACGTCGAGCACTGTGATGACGATATCGTCACCGATGAGGATCTTTTCCCCCTGTTTGCGCGTGAGAACCAGCATCCGGTCAGCTTATCGCGAACGGGTCGTCCGGCCCCTCTGGACGGCGCTGCGGGCGTGCCTCGGCGGGCGTACCTGGCCGGTCCTGGACCGTGGTCCTGGCCTACTGTTGCGTGCCCACCGAGCGCGACGGAGATCGCTGGGCCGGCGCGATCCACCCGATCGGCAGGCCGAGCCGGCGCACCGTTCCCGGGGTGGCCGTGGACTCGGCGCCGACCACCGCAAGGGCGTCGATGGCCACGGTGGCGCGCACGGCGCTCACCCATCGGGCGGTGTCGGCGGCCTTCCGTCCGGCGTGCACGACGGCCCAGGCCTGGTCCGCGCCGAGCACAGCCAGGGTGGCCACGTCGGCCCCCGACGCTCCGGGCGCATCATCGGGTCCGGTCGGCGCAAACGAACCGGGTGCCGGGCAGGCGACAAGGATGCTCCGCCCCTGCTCCACTCCCCTGGCCCGAGCGGCCAGAGCGCCGCGCCGGTCGACGATCCGGTCGCTCACGGCGCTGATCGGCGCGCCTGGGCCTGTCGAGAGCAGCCGCACGACCTCGAGCACATCATCGGGCATCCCGACCAGCAGCACCAGGTCGCCCGGGCCGGCGAGCAGGGCCGGCGCCGAGACGCTGAGGTCGAGTGGGTGCTCCGGAGACTCGGCGTCAGCCGCAGCCGCAGCCATGCCTGTTCCGGTGCCGGGTGCGACGGTCGGGGCTGTCTGGCCCGGCCCGCCGCGGCCGGGCGAGGTCGCGAAGGTCAGGTCGTCCATCAGCCGGGCGAAGTCGGGCGTGCCGGTGGACACCGCCTCGGGCCGCCTCTCCCGCGCGGACGCGGCGCGGCGCGGCGCGGACTCTGCGGGCTGTGCGGGCTGTGCGGGCTGTGCGGCAGGATCGACGTCCACGAGCCTCCCGGGCTCTCCCTGCTGTGCGGCACCGCTCGATGCGGCGCCCGCCCCGATCCCGATCAGCCCGGACTCGGCCGCATCGGCGTCGTCGAGCAGGGCCGCGATGCCCAGCCTGGTCGCGAGTTCGTCCCTGCCGCGGCGACGACGGACGGGCTCCGCCTCCACGAACACCTCGACGGGGACCTCGACCGTCACCTCCACGTGCCGTCTGGCGAAGTATCCGCGGATGCCGCCGACGGTGATCTGTTCCGCCCGCACGATGCGGGCATCCCGCCCGTGCTCGACCCGCACGCGTTCCCGTAACTCCGCCAGCGACGACCCCTCAAGCCGGAATCGTCGCGGTTCCACGGACCACCCCCACGGTTTCGATGGCCACGCGGGCCGAGGTGACCTCTTCGTAGGACAGCACGGGCAGGCCGCCGGCCTGCGCAGAGACCAGACGCCGGATGGCGGGGCGCAGGGCCGGCGCGCAGACCAGTACCGCCGTGCGGCCGCTGGCCTCGACGGTGGCGATGGCGCTCTGCAGCGAGCCGAGGATGGCGTCGATCCGCAGCGGGTCGAGGAGGATCTGGCTGCCCTGGTCGCTCGGCCGCATGCCCTCGAGCATGGACTGCTCGAGCCCCGGTTCGATCATGATCACCCTGAGAACCCCGCCGTCCACGTACAGGGCGGTGAGCGCGGGCCCGAGCGCCTGACGGGCTGCCTCGACCAGTCCCTCCTGGTCCACGGACACCTTGGCCCGCACCGACAGGGCCTCGTAGATGCGCGGCAGGTCGTTGATCGGGATCTGCTCGCCGAGCAGGCCCTGCAGCACCCGCTGCACCTCGGCCAGGGAGAGCAGGGCGGGCACCAGGTCGTCGACGGCGGAAGGACTCACCTGGCGGACACCATCCGTGAGCACCCGCACGTCTTCGCGGGTGAGCAGCCGCGCGGCGTTGCCCGTGATGATCGAGGAGAGGTGGGTGACGAGCACCGACACCCGGTCGATCACGGTGGCGCCGGCCATCTCGGCCCGGGGGCGCATCTCGCTGGACACCCACTTGCCGGCCAGGCCGAAGACCGGCTCGACCGTCGTGGTGCCCGGCAGGGACTCCAGGTTGTCGCCGAGCGCGAGGACCTTGCCGGCCGGGGCGATGCCCCGTCCGGCCTCGACGCCCGAGATACGGATGGAGTACGTGGCCGGCGGCAGGTCGACGTTGTCCCTGGTGCGCACCGGGGGCACCACCATGCCCAGGTCGAGGGCGACCTTGCGGCGGAGCGCCCGCACCCGGGCGAGCAGGTCGTCGGATGCACCGGACACCAGGTCGACCAGGTCGGGGGCGAGCTGGATCTCCAGGGCGTGCACGCGCATCTGCTCGATGAGTTCCTCCGCGGTATCGGACCGGGGGGCGCGGCTCTCGACGGCCACGGCCGCCGCCGCGCCGGCCTTGGCCCTGGCCTCGTTGCCCTTGATGCGTTGGGCGAGCACGATGAGGCCGGCGCCGACGACGACGAACGGGATGATCGGCATGCCGGGGATGAGGGCCATCAGGATGGCGGCGGCGCCGGCGATCATCAGGGCCATGCGCGACTGGGTGAGCTGGGCGGACGCTGTGGCGCCGATGTCGGATTCGGCGTTGGACCTGGTGACGATCATGCCGGTGGAGACGGCCATCAGCAGCGCGGGGATCTGGGTGACCAGGCCGTCGCCGATGGTGAGCAGGGCGTAGGTGTTCAGCGCGTCGCCGATCTCAAGGCCGCGCTGCAGCATGCCGATCGCGATGCCGCCGATCAGGTTGATCACGATGATGATGATGCCGGCGATCGCGTCGCCCTTGACGAACTTGGAGGCGCCGTCCATGGCACCGTAGAAGTCGGCCTCGGCCGAGACCTCTGCACGGCGGTCCTTGGCCTGCACGTCGGTGATCAGGCCGGCGTTGAGGTCGGCGTCGATGGCCATCTGCTTGCCCGGCATGGCGTCGAGGGTGAACCGGGCGCCCACCTCCGCGACACGTTCGGCGCCCTTGGTCACCACGACGAACTGGATGACGACGAGGATCAGGAAGATCACCGCGCCGATGATGATCGAGCCGCCGACGGCCACATGCCCGAACGACGCGATCACCTGCCCGGCATAACCCTGGCCGAGCACGAGCCGGGTGGAGGCCACGTTGAGGCCCAGCCGGAACAGCGTGGCCACGAGCAGCAGCGACGGGAAGACCGAGAAGTCCAGCGGCTTCTTGACGAACATCGTGGTGAGCAGGGTCACCAGGGCCAGCAGGATGTTGACGATGATCAGGACGTCCAGGAGCACGGCAGGCACCGGGACCACCAGGAGCATGATGATGCCGACCACCCCGACCGGGACGGCGAGTTTCGCGAGGGTGCTGTTCACTTAGGTGGCCTCCGTGGTGCGGATACGCGTGGGCAGGGTCGGCAGGTGCCTGGTGGGAGCGGGCGGGGCGGGCGCGCCGCCGTGGCGGGCAGGCGGTGGCGGCGCCGGCGGGGTGGTCATGGTGTGCACGCCGGACCGGGAGCCGCGCGTCTTGAGCGCCAGCACGAAGGCGAGCACCCGGGCGACCGCGTTGTACAGCTCCACCGGGATCTCGTCCCCGAGCGCGCAGGCGCTGTGCAGCGCCCGGGTGAGCGGGATGTCCTTGACGATGGGCACGGCGTCGGTCTCCGCCTGCTCGCGGATGCGGGTCGCGATCACCCCGGCGCCCGTGGCGACCACGCGGGGCGCCGACTTGCCCGGCTCATAGCGCAGGGCCACGGCGAAATGGGTGGGGTTGATCAGCACCACATCGGCTGTGGCGACGGCCGCGATCATGCGGTTGCGGCTCATCGCCAGTTGCCGGGCCCGGCGCTGGGACCGGATCAGCGGGTCGCCCTCCGAGCTCTTGTGCTCGTCGGTGACCTCCTTCTTGGTCATCCGGGTGCGTTTGCGGTTGCGCCGCAGCACCACGAACACGTCGGCGGCGGCGAGCACGAGACCGGCGATCACGGCCGACTGCACCAGCGCGGCGGTGCCGTCGGTGGCGGCCCCGATCAGCACGGTCACGGGCAGTCCCCCGGCCGTCATGAGCACGGGCGTCAGGCCCTGGATCACTGTGGTCAGCACCACACCGACGACGATGGTCTTCAGCAGCGCCTTCAGCCCCTGCCACAGGGCCTGGCTGCCGAAGGTGCGGGCCAGTCCGGTGACCGGGTTGAACTGGTCGTACTTGCCGGCGAGCTTCTTGATGTGGATGCCGCCCTGGGCGATCGACCCGGCCAGAACCGCCACGCACACCACGATCAACATCGGGGTGAGGATGCCGCCCATCGCGCCGAGTCCCTCACCGAGCAGATCCAGCGCCCGTTGCGGGTCGGGGTTCTCGGCGACCGCTCGGATGTCGAACAGTTGCGTGCGCCCGGCGGCGGCGCCGGCCTCGATGGTGAGGGGCATCATCACCGCGGCCGCGCCGATGCCGACCCACGCCGTGAGGTCCTGGGAGCGGGAGAGCTGTCCCTTGGAGCGAACCTCGCGCATCCGCTTCTCTGTGGCCTGCTCGGTGCGTTCGCCCGAATCGCTCATCAGCGCACCCCCCACATGCTCGTGACGGCGTCGTCGGTGAGGGACGCGACGATGCCCGGGAGGGCCATGAAGCCTGCCGCGCCGAGGGTGAGGGTGATGAGGATCTTGAGCGGGAAGCCGAGGGCGAAGGCGTTGAGCGCGGGCGCCACCCGGGTGAGGAGTCCGAGGCCCGCGTCGGCGAGGAACAGCACCACGATGAGGGGGCCGGCGATCTGCACCGCGGCGAGGAGCATCTGGCCGACGGCCGCGGTGATCGTCTCCAACGGCACGGCGAGATCGATTCCGCCGCCGACCGGCAGGGCTGCGAACGACCGGGCGAGGCCGCCGAGGATGAGCTGGTACCCACCGGAGGCGAACAGGAGCGCCAGCGCGGTCATCTGGTACAGCCTGGTGAACTGGGCGCCGTTAACCATCGACTGCGGGTCGAAGCCCTGGGCCAGCTGGAAGCCGCCGAACAGGTCGATGAGGTTGCCGGCGGACTGGATGGCGGAGAAGACCACGAGCACCAGGAAACCCAGCACTCCACCCACGAGGATCTCGAGAAGTAGCGCGAGGATGAACCCGCCCGTGTCCGGCGAGGCATAGCCGGGCACCACGCGTGGGGCGACGGCCAGGGCCAGTCCCACGGCGAGCATGCCTTTGATGCGCAGCGGGAAGGCGTTGAAGGAGAACGGCGGCGCGATCACGAGGAACGCGACCATGCGCACGCCCGCGAGCAGCACGGCTTCGAGCCAGGCGAAGTCCAGGGTGATGTCCACCTAGCCACCGCCGATGAGGCCGGGGATCTTGTCGAACAGATTGGTGGTGAACGAGACGATCTCCGAGATCATCCAGTGCCCGCAGATGAGCATGGCCACGCACACCGCGATGGCCTTGGGCACGAACGAGAGCGTCACCTCCTGGATCTGCGTGATCGACTGCACGAGGGAGATCGCGAAGCCGACCACCAGGGCGGTGATGAGGATGGGCGCGGAGAGCTTGGCGGCGACGACGATGGCCTGCAGCCCGATGTCGAGTACGGCGTTGGAGTCCATCAGCCACCCCGGTAACTGTTGACCAGGGTCGTGATGATCAGGCCCCAGCCGTCGACGAGGATGAAGAGCAGGATCTTGAACGGCAGGGAGATCATCACGGGCGGCAGCATCATCATGCCCATCGACATCAGCGCCGCGGACACCACGAGGTCGATGACCAGGAACGGGATGAAGATCACGAAGCCGATGATGAACGCGGCCCGGAGTTCGGAGATCATGAACGCCGGGATGAGGGTGAGCAGCGATACCGCGGCGGTGTTCGCCGGGTTGGGCTGGTCGGAGGCGCGCACCATCAGGGCGAGGTCCTCCTGCCTGGTGTGCGCGAGCATGAAGGTGCGGAGTGGCTCCGACCCTGTCGTCACGGCGTCGTCGAAGGTCATGGTGCCGTTGAGGTAGGGCTGCAGGGCATCCGTGTTGATGTCGGTGAGCACGGGCGCCATGATGAACAGCGACAGGAACAGCGCGAGGCCGGCCAGCACCTGGTTCGGCGGGATCGACGGCAGCGCGAGGGCGTTGCGGGTCATCGCCAGCACCACGAAGATCTTAGTGAACGACGTCATCATGAGCAGCAGCGCGGGGGCCACCGACAGCAGCGTGATGCCGATCAGGGTCACGATGGCCGAGGAGGGGGCGCCGTCGGGACCGTTGATCTCCACCGTGAGTCCGGTGCCCGGGGTGGCCACAGGGGTGGGCGTCGCCGGATCGGTGGGCGCGATCGGTTCGGCAGGTACCGCCAGGGCGTTGCTGTGGCCGGTCGTGCTTTCGGCAGCGTGTCCTGCCGAGGACACCAGCATCATCAGGGCGGCCACGATGACGAGGATGAGGGCGGCCGCGACGCCGAGGCGGGCGAGCCGTCGGCGCCGCTCGCTGACCACCGCGCGCGGGCGCGACGGTCCGCGGGCCGGGCCACGTGCCAACCCACGAACCTGACCAGGGACCAGCCCGGCGCCTGCCGGGAGCGGCGAAGCGTGATTCACCGGCCGTGCCGGAGCAGGGCGGCGGTCTGTTGCCAGGTCGACGGGGACAGGATGGAGCCGCCCAGCCGCCCGGTCGCGCTGCGGTCGCGGCGCGGCCGGAAGGTCAGCGGCGGACCGTCGAGCGGCTCCGCCTCGGCCTCGCCGCACGCGACGGGGCTCTCCGCCCGCAGCGGCACGAGCACCGGCGGCACGAGCGTGGGGCCGCCGGAGGCCGCGTGGAGGGACCGGGCGAAGGCGGCCGAGCGGTCATCCGGGGTCTGGTGCCCCGTCCGGTGGGCCTCGGGTTCGGCCCCGCCGCCGTGCAGCACGTTGATGGACTGCTCGGTGACGCCGAGCACGAACCGGCGGCCGTCGACATCCACCACCACCACGGATGCCTTCTGGCCGAGCCCCTGACGGCCCACGATAGTGACGACATTGGCCGTGCGCTTGCCAGGGCCCCTGGACAGGCGTCGTTGCAGCACCCAGAGCAGCCCGAGCACGACGGCCAGGGACAGCACCACCCTGAGGGCGACGACGACGGTGTCCACCTAACTCAGGCTCTCGGCGACGTCGAGGATCTCGGTGATGCGCACCGCGTAGTCCTGATCGACCACGACGATCTCGCCGTGGGCGATGAGCCGGCCGTTGAGCAGGATGTCCGCGGGCGAGCCCACCGAGCGATCCAACTCCACGACCGCGCCGGGTTCGAGGGCCAGCACGTCGCGGACCGTCATGCGGGTGCGGCCGATCTCCACGGTGAGGGCCATCTCCACGCTGTTGATCCGGCCCAGGTTGCCGACGGCGCTGTCGCTCCGCGCGGCGGGAGTGCCGTTCCGGCGCAGGCGGATCGCGAACCAGCCCACGGTCTCGCCGTCACCGACGAGGTCGAAGACCACGGTCTCCGGATCGAGCAGCAGGGCGGACGCGTCGTCGACGCGGGCGTCGCCGAGCACGCCGAGTCCGAGGACTCCCGCGGCACGCTCGAGGGCCGGGCGCACGATGTCGTCACGCGACACCATGCCGCCGTCGTCGCCGGCCGCTGCGTCGAGCGATGCCGGGTCGGCGAGCACAACGGCGAGGTCGGCCGAGGTGGCACCGACGAAGGCCGCGACCACGGCACCGTCGGCGCGGCTCAGGGCCGCCGCCGCGGAACCCGGCTGCGCGGCGAGCAGGGTGGGCGTGGGCAGCACCGTGAGCAGGGCGTCGACCGCTGCCAGCGCGGTGCTGTCGGTGAGACGGTGCTGGGCGGGCTCGCCGGCCGGGGCTGCGTACGGCTGCTGCGCGGGGCTGTGAAGCGTCATGGCGTGGTGTCCTCGGTGTCGATGATGATGCACGCCAGCCGGGACCCGGTGGAACCGACGGCGGCGCGCGCGAGTGGGCGGCCGTCCACCACCAAGTCGAGCGGCCGATGGGTCGGGTGCGGGATGGCCAGGATGTCGCCGACGGCGAGAGCCAGGATGGCGCTCGGCTTGACGCGCGCGTGAGCGAGACGCACTGACACGTCGACGGGCACCCAGCTCAGTTGGGCGCGGAGCAGGTCGGCCGCCGGGGTGGGCGGCAGCACCGGCCCCGGCTCACCGAGCTGCGGAAGCAGTGCCTCGGCAGGCAGGGCGAGGGTCGCGGTGGTGGTGCTCTCACCGACCCGGATGGTGAAACTCGCCACGATCATGAGGTCGGCCGTGGCGGCGGCCTGAGCGAACTGCGAGTTGTACTGGATGGCACCGACCGCGATGGGCAGGGTGAGGAGGGCGCCGAGCGAGTACCGCAGGTCTTCCAGGGCATCCTCCATCAGCCGACGTACGAGGGCCTGTTCGATCTGCGTGAACGGTCGTTCGGGCGGGGCCGGCAGGCCGGTCCCGCCGAGCATGTGGGTGACCCAGGACAGTGCGGCCGCCGAGGGGAACTGGATGACGGCCGCAGCCTCCAGACTCCCGACCGCGCAGAGCACCATCGTCGTCGTTGCCGGCAGTGAGGCGGCGTACTCGTCGTAACCGCGCATCAGCACCTGCTCACACGTGACCTGCGAGATCACCCGCACCTGCGCGGTCAGCTGGGTGCCCCACTGCCGGGCGAAGGTCTCGAAGGCCAGCTCGAGGACCCGGGCATGGTCGCGGGCCAGCGTCGTCGGTCGGCTGAAGTCATAGACCTCAACCGTGCGCGCCGGTTTTCCGGGCACGACCGTGCTGATGTGTTCCTGGACCGTCACGACTGGAACTATCGACCGTGCGCGAACGGATGTTAGCGGCGTCGCCGGATCCGCTCGACTCGATTCCGCGTCCGTGCCGCGGCTGTCAGTGCCCGGTGTCCGTCACCGGGTTCCCGTGCGAGGTGCCGGCAGGGTCGCTGCCGCCGGGCGCGACATCCGCGGCACCGGCGGGTGCGGGGTCGGCCGGAGCGGGGTCGGCCGGAGCGGGAGCGTCCGGCACCGCAGTGCCGTCGAGGACCGATGGGATCAGCGCCCGCACGCTGTCCGGCTGGTTCGAGAGCAGCACCACATCGACCCGCCGATTGCGGGCCATCGCGGCCAGGTCGTCGCCGGTGTCGACCGGCCGCGCCGAACCGTACCCCACGGCCCCGATCCGCTCCTGGGCCACACCGGTGCGCTCCACCAGGTGGCGCAGGACCTGGGTGGCGCGGGCGCTGGAGAGTTCCCAGTCGGTCGGATAGTTGATCGTCACGCCATGTCGGTCGGCGTGCCCCTCCACCGACACCTGCCGGCCGGTGCCCGCCAGGATCGGGCCGATGGTGTTGAGGACCGAGACCGCCTGTGCGCTCAGAGTGGCCACATTGGGTTCGAAGAACGTCTCCGACCCGACCAGGCCCACCGAGAGTCCCCGTTCGTCGATGGTGTACTCCACCAGAGTGTTGAGGCCGACCGCGGTGAGGGCGGTGTCCATGGCCTCCTCCACGGCGGTCAGGTCGTCGACTTCGGCTATCGCGAGTTCGAGGTCGGTGAGCCCGATGTCCTGGTTGTCGGCAGGAGTGTCGACCAGGTCGGGCGGCACCACGATGCCCTCCGCGGTGTCGACCGCACCCACGTCAACGGATCCGAAACCGGTGGCCAGGGAGTTCTTCAGCTGCACGAACTTGGCCTGATCGACCGTCGACATGGCGAAGAGAACGATGAACATGCACATCAGCACGGTGACCATGTCCATGTAGGAGGCCATCCACCGTTCGTCGACGTGCTCTTCGTGCTCCTCTTCCAGGCCGCGGCGGCGCCCCCGGCCGTGACCGCTCACGCAGCCTTCTTGAGCGGCTTGACCGCCTCAGACGGCTTGCCCTGCTTGACGCCTTTCCCCGCCTTCGCGGAGGCGAGGGGCACCATGGCCTGGAGCCGTTCGCCGAGAAGCCGTGGCTGGCTGCCGGCCTGCACGGCGAGAGCACCCTCCATGAGCAGGGTCATCCGCTCGGCCTCGATGTCGGAGAGGCGCTTGAGCCGGTTGCCGATCGGGAGCCACAGGAAATTCGCGGTGAGCAGCCCCCACAGGGTCGCCACGAACGCTGCCGCGATCATGGGGCCCAGAGTGGAGGGCGTGTCCAGATTCTCCAGCACGTGGGTGAGGGAGATCACGGTGCCGATGATGCCGACGGTGGGTGCGTACCCGCCGAGGGTGGTGAAGAACTTGGCGGCCGTTCGGCTCGCCTTGGTACGGGTGGCGATCTCGTCTTCGAGCAGGATGCGCAGCTCGTCACCGTCGGTGCCGTCGGCGATGTTCTGCAGGGCGCCGCGGAGGAACGGGTCCGAGATGTTGTCCGCCTCCTGCTCGAGGGCGAGCAGCCCCAAACTCCGAGCCTTCTCGGCCAGGCCGACCACCTGGTCGATGAGTTTCTGCGGCGGCGTGGTCCGTCCCAGGAAGGCCCCGGGAAGCGCCTTCACCGCATGGATGGTGTCGCGTAAGGTACCCCCGGCGATGCCGACGGCGATGGTGGCACCGAAGACCAGCACCATGGGTGCCGGCAGGAGGATCGCGGTGATCTGCGATCCCTCGATGGTGATCATCGCCAACAGGGCGCCGAACGCCAGGACGATACCGATCAGTGTTGCGGGATCCATCTACATTCTCCGGGGGCGCAAGGGGACAACGGCGTCCGGGCGGGTGTCGGGGTCGGCCGCACTGTGGTCGTCGTCGCTGCCGTTTCCGGAGCTGTAGGCCAGGTTGATCACGTGCGCCCGATAGGCGGCGATCTTCTCGATGACCTCGGCGAGGCTCTCCGTGACAATGAACTTGGCCCCGTCGACCATCACGAGGGTGGTGTCAGGATTCACGTGTATGCGCTCGATCAGGTCGGGGTTGATCGCGAACTGACTGTCGTTCAGCCTGGTTACAACGATCATGGACCCGTCCCTGGTTCCCGGACGGCTCCAGTAGCCGTCAGCGACCACTGTCGGCCGACGGGGGCATTAGGTTAGCTGCCGCACGCCCTCGCGCTCCTCCGGCGATCTCCGTCAGCCGGTGCCGGGCCCCTTTGTCAGCCGGTGCCGGGCCGATTCCGGCTCTCCCTCCCCAGGGATGCACAACTCCTGCAAGTCCCGACAGGTCACCGAGTCGGCCCCGGAGTACAGCGGGCGGCTGGCTCAGCGGGAGGAAGGAGTTATGCACACTCTCGGCAAGCAGCAACGGCGCGCCCGGCGCGGGAGGCGTTCTCCAAGCCAGCACTGGGATCCGGGGCAGAAAAAACTTATCCACAAAGTGAATTTTGCTCACACAGGGATGCGATATCGGGCTACATTCGGGGCATGGCAATCCAGTCGAGCATCGCAGACACGTTCACCGTCGGGACCTCCCCCGACGGTGCTCTCATTGCCGGCGAGGATGCTGCTGAGGGGCCCGCCGAACGCGATGCTGCGGATGCTACTGACGAGGGTGCTGCGGGCGGTGCTGACGGGGCTGTCAATGCTGCTGGTGACGGCGGCGACGGCCTCGTGGTCGCGGCGGCGAATGTGGCCCGGTTGGGCTGTTCGAGTGCCGACTACGACGCCCTGTCGGATGCCGACGTGTTGGCCGGGCAGCAGACCCTCGCCCGCGCCCAACGCGAGTTGGATACCCGGAAGGCGTGGATGGCGAAGACCCTCGCTCACCGGTCCCGGTGGGAGTTGGGCCAGGCGGGCCTGGCGAAGAAGCAGGGCTTCCTCTCCCCCGAAGCCCTGATCCAGGAGCTCACCGGCACGAGCAAGGTCGAGTCCCGCAAACTCGTCGGCGTCGGCCAGATGCTCGCCGAGGCCGAAGCGGCCGAGATACAGGCCGCCGAAGCCGAAGCTGAGGCAGCCCGCCGGCTGGTCGACGCGGCCCTCGACCCCGACGCCGCTGACCCTGCGGACGCCGAACCGGCCGCTCCCCTGTTGCCGGCGCCGTGGCACGCGCCGATCAGCCGCGCGGTGAACGCCGGCACCCTCTCCGTCGACGCCGCCCACGCGATCCGCACCGGCCTGGGCGACATCGACACCGTCGTCACCGCACCGGTCCTCGCCGACGCCCTGGAGGGGTTACTCGCCGACGCCGGGACGATGAACGTGGACCAACTCCTCAAACGCGCCCGGCAGACCCGCGACAGCCTCGACGAGGCCGGCATCCGGGTGCGGGAACAGAAGGCCTGGGACGACCGCTACCTGCGCATCTGGACCCTGAACACCGGCCAGGTGCGGGTCGACGGATTGTTCCCACCGGAACAGGGCGAATTCATCAAGGCCACCTTCGACAGCCTCACCAGCCCCCGCCGCGGCGGCGTGCGCTTCGTCGACACCGAACGCGCCGCCTGGGCCAAACGCGTCCAGAACGACCCCCGCAGCACCGAACAGATCACCTGCGACGGCTTCATCGACCTGATCGAGGCCGGCACCACCATCAACCCGAACGAGATGCTCGGCGGCCGCCGCCCCACCGTGCAGATCCTCACCACCCGCGCCCCCGCAGCCCGCCCCGCAGCCACAGAAACCCCGGCCGGCGGGACCTCAGCCAGTTCACCGCCCGCACCAAACGGGACCGCCGAGTCGCCCACGTCCACCCGGCCCACCGGATACACCGGGTCCACCGGATCCACCGGATCCACCGGATCCACCGGATCCACCGTGTCCAAAGGGTCCACCGGGCAGCCTCGACCACCCGGGATGGCGGAATCCACCGGGCCCTGCCCGCCGGACAGCCCGTTCCCGCCGGGATTCCTCCGCGACGCCGACAACATCCTGGTCTGCGAACCCGGACAACCCGGCCACGGCTACCTCGAAGGCAACACCGCACCCGTCTCCCAAGAAACCATCGAACGCCTCATCTGCGACTCGGCCACCATC
>Ga0247808_10000092_pt1 | contig 68719 bp, 75 predicted proteins | sample UWRJL089202R1_FD_179914 | JGI IMG/M metagenome (GOLD analysis project Ga0247808, IMG submission 179914) | Plant litter microbial communities from Arlington Agricultural Research Station in Wisconsin, United States - UWRJ-L089-202R-1 | ecosystem: Environmental > Terrestrial > Plant litter >...
CACCAAGGTTACTGTTAGCTCAGATTGGTTAGTAAGAATCACAGGAGCTTCGCTTGCTTCCGGAACTCAGTTCTTCACGAAAACTGGCGAAGGGGTTAGATTTGCCTTCATTCTCGGTGAGGGTGGAGGTAAAGTTTCACTAGACGGCGATGCTCGAGTCAGAGTTAAATCAGACCGCACTGATTCAATTTGTTTCGGCGGAGTCTCTCCGGATCCCACAACTCCTACTCCCACACCAACTCCAACAGCTCCTCCTGTAACCACCTACTCCATTGCTTATGAGCTCGGTGGAGGTTTAGCTTCAAACCCCTCAGGTTATACTAGCGCCGCCGCAGCATTTACTCTATCCAATCCGACTAGAGATAATTACACTTTCTCTGGGTGGACGGGTACGGGACTTAGTGGACCGACTAGCACTGTAACTATTCCTAGTGGTTCAACCGGAAATCGTAGTTACACCGCCACCTGGACTGAGAACAGTTTCTCTATAAGCTATAACCTAGCTAGCGGAACTGCCGTTGGATCGAATCCCGCTAGCTATTCCTCCTCCACCCCGTCATTCACTTTGACAAACCCAACCCGTTCCGGTTATAACTTCGCCGGTTGGACCGGTACAGGTTTGAGCGCAGCATCCACTTCAGTCACCGTGGCCTCTGGTTCCTCAGGGGATAGAAGTTATACAGCAACTTGGACATCGGCCCCTGTTACCCCGCCCGCTACAGACCTCACTGCTACAATTGTGAAGACCAACGGCTGGGGTGGCGCTAGTTACCAATACACCATCACCATCAAGAACAACAGTACTACTGCCGTTTCAAATGGATGGAAACTAGTTTGGTCAACTCCCGGTGCTAATAACGCTACAAACTGGAGCGGGACATGTTCTACCGCGAGTACCGTAATCACTTGCATCAATGCAAGTTGGTCAGGTACGATTCCTGCCGGAGGGACTCTTCAGGTTTCTGGCCAAATTGATGGTTCAACAGAAAATATCCCAGCAGGTACTACAGTGACCGTTACTCGTCGCTAGACGATATAACTGAATGACTTTACAAGGAGCAAGCAAAGATGAAAGGCATAATCGAGAGATTTAAGCGAAACCGTGATACCGATGAAGAGGGAATGGCCCTCGCCGGTGTGGTAATGCTTGCAGCTTTCGTCTTCATCATTTGTAGCTCCATCGCTATGACGAGCATGATGTCAACTAACTTGACAGCGAATAACCGCTCGTCTCTTTTAGTCGTATCATCCGCTGATTCCGGAGTCGATGATGCAATTGTAACAGCTTCTAAAGGCGATTGTGTTCCAACTTACTCCAATGAATCCCTCGGTTACACCTATGAGGTTTATAGAAGTGCCGCTGACACGGCGCCCATAACAACCACTGATCCTGGAGTTTCCGCCGGTTGTCCTCAAAATGGAGACAAGTTCATCGTCATCCACTCTAAAGGAACTGATTATCGAGGTAAGGAAACAGAGGTAGTTTCCACATACCAATGGATTATTCGTTCAGAGGGCTCCGTAGACGGCGCCTTGGTTTCCGGTGGTGGAACCATGAATCTTTCCCGTCTAATCATTAGTGGTGATGGTGCGGATCTAGTTCTCATGTCCGGTACATTTGACTGTAACAACATTACAGAGGTCTCCGGAGACCTAATCGTTCTTGGTGGTACCGTAGCTATTTCCAACGCTTGCATAATCAAGGGTTCTATCTACGCTAACAATAGCGTTTCAATCGCTAACCCTGCTGTCGCCGTGGGTGGGGATATTTACACCTTAGGAAACTTCGCTATTTCAACCGGAGTTACGGTAGGTGGTAGCGTTTACGCTAAGGGAAACCTCACCATGTCCTCCGGTGCTCGTATAAACGGTAGCGTTATGAGTGAAAGTGGTGCTACACAAAGTGTTGACGGAGTTAGGATTGGTGGCGCTCTTCGTATCGCTGGTCCATTAAGACTTCAGAATGGCTCTAACATTGGGGGAAATGTTGTTTCCTCCAGCACCGCGGCCGCCGATGTTTATAATTCAACCGTTGGTGGTTCCCTAACCGTGGGTGGAAATTATTCTCAATTAGCGGCTACCACCGTTGGTGGAGATATTACAGCTGCTCGCTCTGGCCAAGTTAGCTCAATCGCTCCCACTGCATCTGCCGCTTCAGTGTACCTCGGTGGAACAATTAACACATGGAGCTCAGGTCCTGCAGTTACTGGAGCTGTTTATCAGAACCGCACCATCGCGGCTCCCGCTGTAGCAACCTTTACTATTCCGGATCAGCTCACTCCCAATTTCTTCGTATGGCAAGACTATTCATTCCTCGAATCCGATTGGACTACTTCGGGTTACACAATTGTCACTAAAGCAAGTTGTGATTACCAGAACAATGCGAGTCTTGTAACTGAAGTCAATAACTTCACTTCACCAACAGTTGTGGATATGCGCGGTTGTGGAAATGTGAACATGTACGGAGTAACTTTTACTCTGAAGACCGATGTTGCTTTCGTTTCCAATAAGTTCGCTAACGCTGAACAAGTAAAGGTCAACTCATCGAGCGCTGCAACTCATGAATTTGACATGATTATCTCCGATCTAGTACCGAACTCAGCTCCAACCTGCTCAGCCGGTCAAGGTGTCATGGATATTTATGGGCTTCGTATGTCTGACAAGATTAGTGGTTTCATCTACTCCCCTTGCCAAATCACCTTCGGTGGTAACTCAATCATCAATGGTCAAGTTTACTCCGGTAGCGCTTCATACACCTCCGGTGGAGATATGAAGATCAACTACATAAAGTCGGGTGTTCCAGGATTCCCAACTGACACTGGTACCGAAGTTACAAACTATGATGCTAGCGCCACCGAAAGAGCGACTCCTCTGTTAGTAGCGCGTCAAGAATCATAAGTCTGTCCGATATATTCTTCGTTCTCTACATTTGAAAGGATCTGGCATGACCGATTCGCCTTTCCCGCTCTTAGGCCAGCCAGGCTCTCAACCACAACGGTATTCAGCGCCCGCTCCCGCGGCTACTCCTGATCCTCGCAGCGTGCAACAAGCTCCGGCTTACGGTGCGCCAGTTCGTCAGCCAGCGCCTCCAGCGACCATGCCGAGCTATGCACAGCCTGCGCAGCAACAGCCCGCAACTACCACTCAACGTGGAGGTCCCACACTTGATCAAGTTCTTACCACGGCCGTAAGAAAAGGTGCCTCCGACATCCATTTCTCAGCCGAAGATCTAGTGCGAAACCGCGTAGACGGCGAACTTGTGCTCATGCCAGATTTCACTGCGCCTTTGTCGGCGGAGTGGCTTACTCGCCAGCTAAAAGGATTCATGTCAGAAGAGGCATGGAACAAGTATGACAGCCATCACGAGGCTGACCTTTCATACACCGTCGCCGATGTTGCTCGTTTCCGTGTGAACGTATTTCTCCAAAGAGGTCTTCCCGGAGCCGTTTTCCGTATTATCCCCACCGTCATCAAGACCATTGAGCAGCTCGGTGTTCCGATGTCACTCAAGGAAATCGCTAAGAAGCCTAAGGGACTCGTTCTTGTCACCGGCCCTACCGGTTCCGGTAAGTCAACTACCTTGACCGCCATGATTGATGCGATTAATGATACTCGTCCGGACCACATTATGACCATTGAGGACCCCATCGAGTTCGTTCACAAGAGCAAGAAATCGCTTATCAATCAGCGTGAGGTTGGTGCTGACACCACAAGCTTCGCGGAGGCTTTGAAACGTGTTCTTCGTCAAGACCCCGATGTTATTCTTGTTGGTGAGCTTAGAGACCCAGAGACCATCGCAACGGCTCTTACCGCTGCAGAGACCGGCCACTTAGTTTTCGGTACTCTTCACACTCAATCAGCCTCAAAGACCATTGACCGTATCATTGACTCTTTCGCTCCTGCTCAGCAGGCTCAGGTGAAGGCTCAGCTGTCAGACACTTTACAAGCTGTAATTGGTCAGACACTCATGAAGAAGGTTGGAGGCGGGCGCGTGGCAGCCACTGAGATCATGGTGAGAACTCCAGCCATCGCTAACCTCATTCGTGAGGGACAGATTCCTCAGCTTTACTCCGCTATTCAAACCGGAAGTTCTTTCGGAATGCATACCTTGGATCAAGATCTTGTAAGACTCGTAGGACAAGGACTAATTACTAAAGATAATGCTCGTCCTTTCATGTTATATCCTGAAGCGCTCGATGCCGTTGCTGAACGCCACGGCGGCCCTTCAAATGATTGGGAGAACAATAACTAATGGCCGTTAAGAATAAGTATGCCTATGTGGCTTTTGATTCCAAAGGAAAAAAGAAAAAAGGCACAATAGAGGCGGAGAGCGAATCAAAAGCTTACGCCACACTAAAAACTCAAGGCATGATGCCGGATAGTTTGAAATTGCAGACCAATTCCGGGATGCAGATGGAAATCAAGATTCCCGGTTTTGAGAAACCAGTAAAGCTTGGAAGCCTAGCAATTTTTGCAAAGCAGTTCTCGGTACTCGTAAGAGCCGGTATGCCTCTTGTAAAATCACTTCAAACAGTAACATCACAGACTGAAGATAAGAAACTTCGTGAAGCTCTTGTAGCTGTGCTTGAGGATGTGGAGCGCGGTTCAACTCTCTCTGGAGCCATGAAGAAGCAGGAGAAGGCATTCCCTCCTCTAATGACCAGCCTCGTAACAGTTGGTGAGGCCGGCGGTTTCTTGGATCGTTCGCTTGAATCTGTCGCAAGAACTTTCAAATCTGAGCTTGAACTTAAAGCTCGTATCAAATCGGCAATGACCTATCCAGTAATCGTAGGTATCGTTGCTATCCTCGCGGTAGCTGCCATGCTTATTTTCGTTGTGCCTACATTTGAGTCTATGTTCGAAGGCCTTGATTCAGAACTTCCGGCTCCTACTCAGTTCTTAGTGACTCTGAGTGACAATATGATAATCATTGGTCCAGTATTCCTGGCAATAGTTGGCGGTTTATTCTTTTGGTATAGGGCAAATAAGAATAAGGAATTCTTCAGAAAACGTTTCGATCCTTTCAAGCTTCGTATGCCCGTATTCGGCGCACTAAACAAAAAGGTTTCGATTACTCGTTTCGCCCGTAATCTTTCCATGATGATCTCCGCCGGTGTGCCGCTCATGGCCGCACTTGAACTTGTTGGGTCATCTGCAAATAACTGGGTTATTGAAAACGCTCTAGATGAAACTCGAGAGGCTATGGCCAATGGACGTTCATTCTCTACAACCTTGGCCACCCACGAGATTTTCCCACCCATCGTTGCTCAGATGATTATGGTTGGTGAGGAATCCGGTTCACTTCCACAGATGCTCGATTCCATCGGTGACTTCTACGATGATGAAGTTAAAGAACTTACTGAATCTCTCGCATCGGCAATTGAGCCAGTTATGATCGTCGGTATCGGTGGTCTAATCGGTGGAATGATCGTTGCTCTTTACATGCCTATGTTCTCCATGGTGAGTGCGATAAGTAACTCATGATCGAATTCTTCATTGCGATGGGCTTCCTCCTCGGACTCATCCTAGGCTCCTTTCTGAATGCTTTAGCCTATAGGTTACCACGTGGAGAAAGTCTTATGACTCGCTCACACTGCACTACCTGTTTTCACCAAATCACCGCATGGGAAAATATACCGGTTATCTCTTGGCTATTTCTTCGCGGAAGATGTTCAGAATGTAAGGAACCTATTTCGGCTCGCTATCCTCTGATCGAATTAGGCACCGGTGTTACCTTCGCTTATCTAGTAGCTCGTGCTGCTGAATTTGGTGATGGTTTTATCTGGGCAGTTTTGGTTTTCCTAGGCTTTGCCTTTGTCGGGGTTTACATCACCCTTGTTGATCTAGATAGCCGACGAATTCCAACACAGGCTGTTCTTTCCGGTTTGATTATTTCCGTAATAGGAGCTATTGGCTATAACATCACTGTCGGTAACGATGGTCGAGCTTTAACTGCCCTCATTTTCATGGCAGCATATTTTGTTGTTTACTTTGTTTTGTGGTTCTTCAAACCTGGAGCAATGGGCTACGGGGATGTTCGCCTTTCCGCATTGACAGGTTTCGTTCTAGGCTGGATTTCCGTAGGAACCGCATTGCTAGGTTTCTTCCTCCCTTTCCTAATAGCCACGATATGGCTTATTCCAGGTTTAATCACCAAAAAGAATAATGGCAAAACCGCGATTCCCTTCGGGCCTTGGATGGTTTTGGGAACGCTTATAGCGATTATTTTTGGTGATATTCTAGCAGACTACTATCTCCAGTTAGGGGGAATCTAAAGTGAAGCGAATCGTTGCCGTTGAAGTGACATTCGATTTTGTAAGAGGCATTGAGATTGAAAACCCGTTTACGACTAAGCCAAAGCTTGTCAAATACGGTGAAATCGCTCTCCCCCAAGGTGCAGCTGGTGAATCGGAAGTATTTGAGATTGACATTGTGAAAGAGGCTTTTGAAGAGCTCTGGAAGGTCAACAAATTTTCCACGAAAGAGGTTGCACTAGGTATTGGTGGTCGTAAGACCATCGTGCGTGAGTATGAAACCCCTCTTGCCGAGATTGAGAAGATCCGCTCTAATTTAAAGTTTGAGGCAGCTAATTTGCTTCCCGCTCAAATGGGTAATGCCATGCTCGACTTCTATCCCACTGAACTCAAAAATTCAGATACTGGTATAGAGGTTGTTCAGGGCCTCTTCGTAGCTTCTCCAGCTGAACCTGCCGAAAAGCTAATTGCTTCCCTTACAAGTGCCGGATTAGATGTTCAAATCGTAGATTACCTTCCTTTCGGAATTGCTCGGGTTGCTAGAAAAGCTTTCGGTAAAGAGGGGGAATATCTTCTTGTGAACATCAAGAGCTATTCAACCGACATCGTTGCTTTGAGAAACGGGTCACCTCAAATGGTTCGTGTTATTCCTAACGGACTCATTGTTAGAGAACACAAAGCTGGTAAGCACAGAGGTTCAGCCGACTCAGCTGCTTCGTTCTCTGGAACTGAAACTTCACCAAACGATCCAGTTGAATCTGTCATCGCCGGTATCCGCAACACTTTGAATTTCTACGAAAACAAGGGTGGAAAGCCTGCAGCTATTCTTCTTACTGGAGAAGGATCACTTTCGGCTGAACTTCAGGCTCGCCTTCCTCAAGTTTTGCAAATGCAAATGGGAATGCTTAGTATGAAAGACGCTATTGAGATCCCCAAGAAGGATGAACAGGATCCCATTATTCAAGCGGCTGCACTCAGTATTCTTGGAATTGCGATGAGAGGACTAAAGAGCTGATGGCCCCGAAGAAACGTACCCCAAAAATCAACGTAGGAGAATATCCCTACGCTGACATAATGCCGATCTCTCGTAAAGATGCTATTGATCGAGCTATTGCAAAAGCTAAATGGACTAAAATTGTCTCTTATGGTGTCATAGTAGCCATTGTTATTTCAGCCGGTTCATTCGGATTTAAATTCTTTGAACAGCTTAATTATGATGGAGCAGTCAGAGATCAATCTGCCATTGAAACTGAAATCGCAACCCATGCTGATGTTGATGGTGCTCTAACCATTAGAGACACAATCACAGGAAATATTTTAAGAGCTTCCGCCGCCACAATCAACTGGCAGGATCTCATGAATAGAGTTTCCTCTAATCTACCAGATAATTCTAAACTCACTTCATTCGAAGTCAAGACTGGTGGTGTAGATAAGGAGAAGCCAGCTATCGCTGTCCTCGTGAATATTTCGTCTGAACAGCCCATCGCCTATAGCGCAGTTCTGGATTCATTCAGTAACATCAATGGACTTGTAGATGGAAGTCTACAAATCGGTGATCTTTTCGCTCAAGGCTCTGCTGAAGATGGAGATCTTCGCTACATTTACCCAGTAGCTTTTAGTATTGATGGATCAATCCTTGCTAATCTATTCGCTTACTTAACTGGTGATGCAGAGGCGCCTGAAACTCCCGAAAAGATTGAAGAAGAGCAGATCGGAACGCCTACTCCCGATCCCGAAGATACATCAATTATTGATGATGCTGAAGATGCAGTAGATGAAACGAACGCTGACACGGCGGATGGAGCTGGAAACTAATGGAACTCTCTAAAAGTACTACGCAGGGCCTGGGAGCCCTCGCACTAATCGGAGTTTTGGGTGCAGCTGGTTTTTTCGTGGTCAAACCCCAGGTTGAAGAGGCTTTCTCTTTGCAAACTCAAACTCAAGAGGTAAGAGACAGCACCGGACTTAGAGAGATTCGTCTCGTAAAGCTCCAAACAGAAAGCTCTAATCTAGATCAGCTTACAACCGATGTAAATGACTTGCTTTTGAGGATTCCGTCCGAAAAAAGCGTTACTGACATGGCTGGTGCAGTAATCGCGGCTATGCCTCCTGGTGTTTACCTAGAGTCTTTCTCTCACGGAAACATTGATGCGAAACAGCCAAAATTCGAGGTACCGGAAGTAAGTTTAACTGCGCTTGAGCCTCCGTTTGAATTAGTAACAGGCACCGTTGCTCCCACCCCAACAGCGGCTGATAAAGACGCTGAAGAGGGAGATGATGCTGCAGCTACAGCTCCGGCTACTCCGACTGAAGAGGTTACCCCGGCTTTAGCAGGAGCACCTTTCATTCTAACAGTACGAGCATCTTCATATGAAACTTTAGCTAATTTCATCGACATCATGCAGTTCCAAAAAAGATTGATTACCACTACGGCAATTACCTCCAGCATTGATGACGCTACCGGTCAAGTTACCGCTACGATATATGCTTATGCTTACACTGGTAGCACCCCTAAGATTGTTGCTTGGGAGACCGCAGCTACTACAAAGTAAAACTACCATTACTCTAAACTTGAAAGATGCTACATGAAAGACGTTGTTGCGATTCTTCGCTCAAGTGGTATCGCCCCACTGGACGAGGTTGACTCTGTCTTAGATATCTTCGGCGACACCGATGAAGCCTGGAAAAATCTTATAGATCAAGGGCATTTCACCGAGAACGAATTTTTCATCGCGGTAGCGGAATACTACAATCTAGAGTTTGTGGATCTAGTCGGAATAAACATTCCAGGCGAGGTAACTGCTCTTCTTCCTGGATCGTTTATCCGGTCACAGCAAGTAATGCCTATCCTCGCCCGCGGTGACCATCTATTTCTTGCGCTCAATGATCCCTCGAACCTACAGGCCATTGATGATGTAGGTTCCATGACTAGCTACATTGTAGCTCCGAAAGTCGTTACACAAACGGCTCTCAAGAACACCATTGACCGTTTCATCCGAGCCGACGAGGAGCTCGATAAGCTCTCCGAGGCCATCGGAAGCGATGCAATCGTTACGGATACCGAAGATGTTGAAAACATCACCAACGATGAAGACGATGCTCCCATTGTTCGTTTCGTAAACCTTCTAATCAGCCAGGCTGTCCAGGACCGTGCATCGGATATCCACGTGGAACCTCGCGCTAAGGATTTGAGAGTTCGTTACCGTATTGACGGTGTACTCCACGAGATGCAGAAAGCTGACAAATCTATCCAGGCCGGTATTCTTTCTCGTTTGAAGATCATGGCTGACATTGACATCGCCGAGAAGCGTAAGCCTCAGGACGGCCGTATGTCCGTGAACCACGGCGGACAAAAGATCGACATCCGTGTGGCTGTTCTTCCCACCGTTTGGGGCGAGAAGGTCATTATGCGTATCTTGGATCACTCCTCTGAGAAGCGTAACATTGAGTCCATGGGTATGTCCCCAGCCAACCTAGCAATCTTCCGTGAGGCAGTTTCAAAGTCCCACGGCATGGTACTCGTTACGGGACCTACCGGTTCCGGTAAGTCCACAACTCTTTATACGGCTTTAGATGAAGTTTCAACAACTGAAGTGAATGTCATCACTGTTGAAGACCCCGTTGAGAAGAGAATCGAAGGTGTGAATCAAGTCCAGATCAACAATAAAGCCGGTATGACATTCCCCGCCGCTTTGAAGTCTATTCTTCGTTCTGATCCTGACATCGTAATGATCGGTGAGATCCGAGACGAAGAGACTGCTCAAATCGCCATTGAAGCCTCTATGACCGGTCACTTAGTTTTGACCACACTTCACACCAACGGTGCTCCCGAATCATTAGCTCGACTTGTTGAAATGGGAGTGGAACCTTATTTGGTAGGTAACTCGGTTTCCGCCGTTATGGCTCAGCGTCTCGCTAGGAAGCTTTGTGAGAAATGTAAAAAGCCGATTGAGCAACCGGATATGGAGTATTTGGAAAAGTTAAAATTTCCAATTAGCTCACTGAAGTCCAATAAGATCTATGCGCCCGTGGGCTGTTCGGAATGTGCCGAGACCGGCTATCGAGGCCGTGTCGGTGTGGTAGAGATCATGGCAGTTAACGAGCCAATTGAGAGGCTTATCGTGGACTCTGCTCCAGCTTCAAAGATTCGCTCTAAAGCTGAAGAGTACGGTTTCATTTCACTAAAACAAGATGGTTTCAGAAGAGTACTTCAAGGTTTGACCACCATCGAAGAGGTTATGCGCGTTACTGCGTAATTAGCTCTTGTCGAAGGCTTTTTCGGCTCTTGAGAAATCTGAAACTTTTGGATAATTCGAGCTGTTACTAACTACCGTATCCCAGAACTCAGGTGCTTTAGCACCATATTTTTGTTCAGCATATTTTCTGAGTAAATCATGTGACTTAGGAGTTAGGTTCTGCATTCGCGGCATACGGGTTGAATCTTTGTATCCTTGAACTCTACTCGGAGGCATATAGCTATCTGCCGGAACGAAGTTAGGTTCTTGAGCTCTAACCACAGTAGCCACCCTTATCAGTGTTTCAATATTTTGAACCCCGTGAGGCTTAATGGTGTGACGTGAAGAAATAGCTCCAATATAACTTACCGGAAGGGCATAGAGCGCTTTCTTTCCTTCATCGGAAAGTCGCCCTATTTCTCGAGCTGTTCTAGATTCAGCATCAGTCAAACGCGCTGGCTTTGAATTGACTGTAACAGTTCCGCTTGAAAGAACTTCGATCATAGGTCTGGGATCACCGGTTTCAAGAATCGCCGCAAACCTATCTTCGTGTAGTTTTCCTTCGCTATAGACTGAATCACTTATCTTGCGTCCTGCGCTCAAAACTACTGCTTTAGCATCCGGGGACGCTTTTATTTCTCCGCTTTCAAGCATTTTGTCTATAATTCTGAGCTCACGAGCTTGATCACCGAATTTCGGTGAGGAAAAGTCTACGTCAATTGTTCTATCCTCAATCAACTTAATACTACGAGCAACGAAGTTTTTATGTCCTGCGCTATTCATCTTCTCTTCAAAAGCATTTCTTGCAGCTTCTTTAGATGTGTAGTGATCCTGGATTTTTCCGAAAGGACAATTCCCATGGGTTGCTTTGCAGAATCCCGGATTCCCAGCTTCGTTAATGTGGTACAAGATTCGGCTCCCAGCGTGTTGGTTTTCCTTGATAAGAAAGTTTCTAAAAATATTTTGGCAGAAACGATCACTTTTAATCTAGGTGTTGGTACCATATAAGTGGATGATTGATACCGAGGTTCTTGGATCCCTGATCTACCCTTCGGATTGTTTGGTGGAAAGCCGGGCGTGAGTTAAACACTTGCGTCCGGCTTTTTGTTTAAGGACTTTTAGTCCTCGGCAGCGAAACGGTTGTGAGAGGCGCTGGCTTGCGTTCTGTACGAGTTTAGTCGCGCTTTTGTTGGATTGTGTGTACTATGTGAATAAAACCTTAGAGCGTCACCAACAGCAAAGGCAGGGCGCTCGAGCGTCCTGCCTTTGATAAAATGCTATGAAGCTTTTGCTATTTCTAGCAAGAGCAGCCTGAACCGCAGTTGCAATCCGTCATACAAATCACCACCCTGAATAACAAGAGGAATATCAATGCCTGACCCTGACTTAGATCCCTTACTATGTACTTACGTCATAGAGGAAACCCCACCGAGCGATGAATGGTACGCTTTCGAAGAGGGTGTAGCCTTAGCCGGAGTCATGGGAGCTCAGTGGATTTCAGAGCATGTGGAATCTCCCACCGAGGAACTTAACGAATGGCTTAGCCAGGGCTACAGGAAACATCTTCGAAGAGCAAAAACTAAAGACTTTGACAAGCTGGTAGATGAAGTTCCTGGCCTTATCTTAGAGGGGAGCTACGGGCGACTTTTCGCTTCCGTTCTTCATCGAAAGAGCACTGCCCCGAAAACCCTCAATCGTCTACAACTCAGTGGTTTCAAAGTTTCTGAGAGGCGAGCTAAACTTCCGGCTGCCCCCCTAGAGATCATGGTCAATGAATCTCTCTCCATGAGTTTCGGTAAAGCTGCCGTGGCTGCTGCCCATGCCGCTCAAAATATTTTCCTAAAGTATCATAGCGAGCCTACACCTTCCTTTGATAATTGGATTAATCATGGTTTCTCTGCCACGGCTAGTCAAGGACTAGTGGAGCCGAGTTCGGTACAATACGCCCAAGTAGAAGATTTCGGGTTAACCGAGGTCCCAGCCGGCTCCATCACTGCCTTAGCGCAGCTCCGGTAGTCAAAGAAAAAGGAATAAGCTAATGACTGAAGATTTCTCCGAGTTCTCAAGTGCCATTGATCTGGCTGAGAACCCCGACCCCCGCTGCCCCGTGGTTCTTGTGCTCGACTCCTCGAGCTCCATGGCGGAAATTCTCTCAGGGGAAAGTGAGAGCGCTCTCCAGGCGCTTAACTCCGGACTAGATACTCTAGTAACTGAGCTCAATAAAGATCCGCTAGCGAAACGGCGCGTGGAAATTTCCGTGGTCTCTTACGGTTCGGAGGTGACTCCCGCTACTCCTTTCGCTACGGTAGAGAATCTAGTTCTACCTACATTGGTACCCTCCGGAACCACCAACATGGGTGAAGCTTTAGTGGTGGCTTTAGATGCCATCGCGGCTAGAAAGAAAGAGTACAAAGCTGCTGGTGTTGAGTATTACAGGCCCTGGATTTTGAACATCACCGATGGTTTGAGCACCACCTCGTTGGATGAAGCTGCTCGTCGTATCAAAGAGGAAGAGGCCGCTAAAAAGCTCGCATTCTTCTCTGTCGGCGTTGAGGGTGCTGACTTCGATAAGCTGAAGACACTTTCCGCATCTAGAGAGCCTCTACAGCTCAAGGGTATTAAGTTCAATGAGCTCTTCGTGTGGCTTTCCGCCTCCCAAAGTGCTGTTTCAGCTTCAACACCCGGAGACGGTGTAGATCTTCCTTCACCTTCCGGTTGGGCTTCCATCTAAAATGTTTGAAGCTTTCATAGGTAGTGTTGAGGGCCCCTACCACCGTCAGAAAAATCTCCCCAATCAGGATTACGTTCATATCCACGAGGAGGAAGGCTGGTTCTTCGGAGCCGTCGCCGACGGAGCTGGAAGCCTTCCATTCAGTGACCAGGGTGCTTGGATTGTTGCGAGTACGGCCATCGAAGCCATGACAGATGCTAGAAAGAACCTAGACCTTGAAAAGCTTCTTGAATACGGCATCGCCGCTGCTCGTGATCAGATCCTCAAAAAAGAGGATCATAAGAACTTCGGCTCCACATTGACTCTTTTAGTCCTAAGCGAAACCGGAGAATGGGGAGTCGCTTCAGTCGGTGACTCATTCGCGGTTATTCACGGTGAGGACGGGTCGCACACTCTAGTAACCGCCGGCGGTTCAGGGGAATTTGCTAACATTACAGAGCTTATTACCTCCAAAGAGATCAATATTGTTGTTCAAACCGGAACCGATGCTTTAGCTGTTTCATTGAGCACGGATGGTTTAGAGGGCGTTGGAATCCTAAAAGGTGAAGCCCACGGAGGATTCTGGGATGGGATCAGAGATAAAGCCGTAGACGGAAGTCTACAGGTTGATAAGCTCTTCCGTTGGCTTGATTCACTTGAAAAATTAGTCGATGACACTACTCTCCTCACGGTGGCTAGGAGATAATTTCCATGTACGGAGTAACCCCTCAGGCTCAAGGTACCATCTCGTTGGCTAAAGAGCTCGGTAAGGGTGGAGAAGGCTCTGTTTTCGCTCTTTCGGCTCATACACTTGCCGGAGTTCCCTCAGCTCAGGAGTTGGTGGCTAAGGTCTACCACGAGCCTAGCGCTGAGAATAGATCCCGCAAGCTGAAAGCCATGATTACCTCGCCGGTAAAAGATCCTGCTGTGGCATGGCCTCTAGCAATAGCTTTGGATGACAACAAGCAGTTCGCCGGTTATCTCATGGAGAAACTCAAGTCTGCCTCCTACCGCGAATGGCTCTATGTAGCTAATTCAAAGGACCGAAGAAAAGTAGCCCCCGATTTCGATGTACGCTACGCTTACGCTGGTATTAGGAACCTTGCTGCTGCCGTTTTAGCTGTTCACCAGGCCGGCCACCGTGTGGGCGATTTAAATGAGAGCAACATTTTTCTCGGTGCCGACGCAACTGTCCTAATCGTTGACACGGATTCCATGCAGATTGCCAGCGCTAGCGGTGAGATATTCCCGTGCACCGTGGGAAAACCCGAATACACGGCTCCCGAACTCTCCCATGGTTCGCTACGTGACTTTCCGAGAACAGTAGAATCCGATACTTTTGCTTTCGCCGTAGCCGCATATCAACTCATTACTGGTGGAGCTACTCCTCACCAGGGTGCTTTTGATCCACACAGTGACGATGATCCGCTTTCAACCGTTGAGCGTATTCGTAACGGAGTTCTTCCTGGACTTAATCCTGCTCAGGCAAAAACTTTTGGGTTCACACCCAAGCCGGGAGTTCCGATTGCTGCTCTTCCAGAATTCTTGAAAGCCCAGTTACGCGGTTTCCTCAGCGTTGCTCCTGAGCAGAGAAATAACTCGAATGTTAATCTTCTCAAACTCATCGGGGAACTGGATTCATACATTCCCACATTGACCCAATGCTCTCGTGAAAGACATCACTGGTATCCTCAGGGAACCTCATGTATCTGGTGTCAAGAGGCAGCAGCTAGTGGGATCGACCCTTGGGCCGGAGAAGCAACCGCTCCTCCCTCACAGGCTAAAATGAAGCCCATAGCTTTCCAAAGTGGGGATTCGACAGCGCCAACCCCTCAAAGAGCTGCTGCCGCCGTGGCTGGACAACAAGCTCACCAAGCCCACCAGGGTGCTGCAGCTGCTGCCGGAAACCCTGCGGCAGCTCAAGCCATTGCGGCTGCCGCGGTACAGCAGTATATTCAATCTCAAGGCGGTCCAGCAGCCGCCGCCGGTGCAGCCGCCTCTACCGCTACTCCGGGTCCTCAGCGCCCGAAGAAACTAAAAGGTAAAGTTACGGTTGAATATGCCAACGGAACCTGGGGTGTAAGACCTCCCCTCGGTGTGCTCATGAAGCAAAAGCCGAGCATGGCTATTTGGGCTATAAAAGAGGAAACACCTTCTCCGCTAAAGTTCTGGTGGCCGGTGGAAAGACCTTTAGCTAATTCTCTAGGGCTAATCTTAGGATTGATTCTTGGTTTTGGTTTCGCGGCGGCCTGGTACGCGGCGGCAACGATTTGGCTACCCGTGGTTCCTTTCATCGGAACCACTATTCCCGCTAATATGATAGCACTGTTCGCTATAGCTCCGGTGGTTACTGCAGCCACGGCGGCTGTTTGGCTATTCTCTTCGGCTCATAGAGATAGAGCGAAAACAAAGAAGCTTAATGGTTCACTTAGTGGTTACAAGGAAGAATCAGTTAGTAAAACCGCAATAAGATTTATTCCAATAGGTCTATTTTACGGAGTACCCATTATAGTGGTAATGTTAGTGGGAGCACTCTTGGGAGGCTTCGCTTTAATTCGAGCTATTGGAAGGGCATAATCTTGAAGAAGCAGGATCGAAAGATTCAGGTGGAGGCGTTGAGGGCTCCATTCACTAAGAAGGCGCTCAAGGCTTTCCATGAGAAGATCCCCAGCAAGGCTAAGGTTTACATCGTAACTTTCACGCCCCACGGTGAGCCGGCTGCCGCTACGAGTTACCTGGAAGCTCGCTGGTGGGTGCCGCTCACCGTGGAGGAAGCAAGCCTTATCTAAGGTAGATTTTGTTCGTTAGCTCTGATATATCCTATGATGCAGAAGATCCTGCACAACAGATCACCAGGCCTCAGAAGGCCTAGGTTGACACGTATAGGAGAATAAAATGACAGAACAAAGAAACCGCCGCCCAGGATTCCATCAGGATCCTTTTGAAGCGCTATTCGATCCCAAGGCTTGGGCTCAGTTTGAGAAAAAGCTCACCGGTGGAATTGAGAAGGCCTTCCGCGGCATCGCCATTCGAAAGAATGATGAAGTTGTAGCAGAGGCTACCGACACTGCCCCCGCCGATGTTCGCCACATACTTGTGGCCACATTGGATGTGCCCGGTGTTGCCAAAGAGGATGTGAAGATCACGTTCTCTGAACTCGATTATGGGTTCACTCGTCTATCTGTTTCCACTAAGAGAGATGGCCTTGAGTCACTCTTCAAGGTGGAATTCCGTGAAACGGTTGTTCCCGAGAACGCTACCGCAAAGGTAGAGCTCGGTGTTCTAACAATTCGTGTTCCGCTCAAAGAAGACGATACCAAGTCAAAGTTTGACGTGCCTGTTTCCTAAACGATTCGGCTAAAGAGGCTAGCAACCGATGTGGTTGCTAGCCTCTTTTAATTTTCATTTTATAGGTAGAATACCTATAGATTTTGTGCTAGTACGATATTCGTCAAGCAACTCAACTACTGGAGGCCAATAAATGCCTGAATGGATCATTTTCGTCGGCGGCGTGCTCCTCTTCCTACTGATTCTCTCTGTTACGGTGGCACTCCACGAGGGTGGCCACATGTTTGCGGCCAAGAAGCTCGGATTGAACGTTCCCGAATTTTCTGTAGGTTTTGGACCTAAATTATTTTCCCGACAAGGGAAAAAGACCAACTACAACATTAGAGCCGTACCTCTCGGTGGTTTTGTTCTCATCGAGGACGACAAGCAAGAAAAAGACAGCTATGAACGCGGCTCCCTATCTTATGTGGCACCCTGGAAAAGACAGATAATTTTTGCAGCAGGTCCCGCTGTAAACATCGTTCTTGGTACAGTTCTTTTATTGGTAGCTCTCATGGCGTTCCCCTATCAGGCCGGAACAACACTTGTTGATAAAGTCCAGGCCTGTGATGTTGGTCCCTGTGGTTCATCAGAAGCCGGAATCCAATCTGGAGATAAAATTCTTTCCATTGATGGGATTGCTGTAGATGACCTTTATGCAATTGCTGAAGCTAAAGAAGGAAAAGAATCCATCACCGTTGTGCTAGAGCGCGATGGAAAAGAAGTCACAATTCCAAATGTTCAGCTTCAAGAAAAAACAGCCCTCATGGGAATTGTGGTTACTACCGGTGATGCTTGGAGAAGTTTCCCAGAGGCCTGGTCTTTCGTGGGTGTCACCATTGAGCAAAACATTCACGCTTTAGCTAACCTTCCTAGTAGGGTTGCCCCCATAGCTGAAAGTATTGTGACCGGAGATCGTCCAGACGATGCTCCTGGTTCGGTTGTTTCCATCGGAAAGAACTATGGAGATACTGCGGTAGCTCCCGAGTCAGAGACCGGCAATAAGTTCTACGTGTATATCCTTTACACTGCTCTCTTCAACTTCGGTTTAGGTTTCTTGAACTTCTTGCCTATACTTCCGTTAGATGGTGGCCGTATGTTCATCGCTTTCATGGACAGCGTGCGTCTACGTTGGAGTAAGATTACTAAGAAGCTTTACACACCTACTAGAAAAACTGTGTATCTCGCGATGGCCTCCGTTTCGACCATTGTGGTATTCGGTTTCATGGGAATGCTCATCCTAAGTGACTTCTCATTGATCTTCCGCGGTAACCTATAAGAAAGATTGAGTAATTTTATGACAAAGACAAGAGCTGAAATTTTTGAAGAGAGTGGTCGCCGCTATCCTGATTTTGGTGACTCAAAACAACATGGTCTTTCTTTAGGTTTTGAAGAAGGTGCCGCTTGGGCCTCCCTATTAGAGGGAAAAATAAGCACCGAAGAGACTCAAGCTAAGGCACTTGCACTCTTTCCAGAAAGTGACGACCATATTGAAGAGACAGTTGCCGCCTGGCGCCGCAGAGGTTTCATAGCCGGTGTCACCTGGATAACCGAATAATTTTAGTAGTTAGATGGTGCGTAACCTAAGCAGGTTACGCACCATTGACTTTTAACCTGTAGAAAGTGTATGATTGAACCATGCGTAAAGTTCTGCTCTATCGTCCATTCGAGGCCGATAATTTAGAGCGGGAGCTCGCGGCCGCAGAAACCGCAGGTTTTACTCTTGTAGATGATCGAGATTTCCTACTTCCCGGGGATCTTGTAATTCCTAGGTTTTACCCGTTCTGGAATTACCTCGAGGATGAGTTGAAAGTAGTCGGAGTGAAAACCATCGCTCCTTACTCTCAGCACGATTGGCTTTCGGATATTAGAGTTTGGGCTCCGGTGCTTGGCTCACTGACCCCTCAAACATGGCTTACTCTTACCCAGGTAAAGGATTCGGGTTTCTCTGGTCCGTTCTTTGTGAAGGGCATTGACAAATCCCTCAAACAGGACTTCGAGCGTTTTTGTTTTGCCGAGGATATTCAGGATCTTCCGAGGGTTCTTGGAAACCTGAAAGGAGCGCTCTTCGCTGAGCAGGAGCTTGTGATTAGGGAATTCAAAGAGCTAAAAAACTACGGTAGATCCGCCGTAAGTGGGGCTCCCATAGCTCACGAGTTCAGGGTCTTTGTGTACGGCTCTCAAATTATATCCAGTGGGTTCTATTGGGAAAGCGTAAAAACTAGAGCCTCCATAGCTGGTTTTGCAGGAGAGCCTCCTCGAGAGCTGATTGAAAAAGTGATCGAGCTCGTAGGAGACAATGCTAACTTCTATAGTGTCGATGTTGCGCTCACTCAAGATGGTGAGTGGCTTGTGGTTGAGGTGAACGATGGTTTCCTCTCCGGGTTGACTGCCATTGATCCCCTCGAGCATTACTCGAAACTCTATTCAGCTATTTAAATAAGTAGGGCGGCAACTTTGATTAGTTGCCGCCCTACTTATTTTTGTATTTACTTGGCGAGGACCATGCCGTCTCCCCAGCCGTCCTCAGCTACACCGTAGTATAGGGGAAGGTCCGGAAATTCGGTCTCCTTGAGTTCCACCAGCTTTGGGATAACCTCTGAACTGTTGATCCCAACCCAGGTTGCATCACCGAGGAAATAATCGAAGCCCTGCTCAGTGCGAAAATCTCCCACCGCTAGATTGTTAGCTGGGAAATACTCTGAAAACTTCTCGTTGGCCTTGTCAGCAAACTCGTGAAGCAGCACGTAGAGATCAACATTCATCTCAGTCTTTCCGCGGCTTGAATTCATAATGTCTACGATGAAAAGACAGGCGCCGTTGCTAGCGATGAACTTATCAGCAAGGGCTACGCATTGCTCGACGGAAAGAGCGCCCTTCTTCTTGTTCTTTTCGTTTCGCATGATTCAACTATAACATCATATAAAGCTTCGTTCAATATTTTCTCAAAAACTGCCATGCAAAGTTGGTATTATCTCTTCGTGCATACCCCCCGATTACTCTATTTTTCATCCGCAACGGAGAATACTAAGGTTTTCGTGGAACAGCTACCATTTCCTTCGGAGAGGCTACCACTCTTTCCGAAGGATGAACCTCTCACGGTGGATTATCCGTACATCCTTTTTATTCCTACCTATGGAGCCGGGGTCGGTGACGCCTCTGTGCCTCCGCAGGTGAAACGTTTTTTGAAAGAGCCGGCTATTCGTGAGCTTTGCGTGGGTATCATAGGAGCCGGTAATCTCAACTTTGGCGAAAAATACGCTGCCGCCGGAGATATCGTGGCGAAAAGGTTGACAGTTCCTGTACTTTATCGCTTCGAATTACGTGGAACAGCTAGCGATTTGGTAGAAGTAACCGCAGGTATAAATAACAACTGGGCAAAACTTCTCTCTATGAAAGGGATTAAGTGAACGACTTCTTTAGCTCCATAGCAAACTTTGGACTTTCAGGCATTTTTCTTGGCCTAGCCTTGGTTGGGGTCGCTATATTCCTCGTGGCTTTCATTTTCGATGGAATCTTCGACGGACTTTTCAACTTCGATCTCGCTGGAGCAGATGTGCCCATTTTCCAAATGATCGGTGTTTTTCTTGGAGTCGGTGGAGGAACCGGTTTGATTACTTTAGGTCTTGGAATCACTGAGCCGGTCATTATCATCCTAGCCGCGGTTCTAGTAGGTTTCCTAATAGCTGCTATCTTCGTGTTCTTTATGAACCGTTTGCAAAAATCTTCAAATCAGGAGCACCCCGTTGACCCAACCACCATCGTGGGCTCAGCTGTTGCTGTTTCCTGGTGGGACGGCACCGAAGGTGAAGTCCTAGTTTCCCTTGGCGGAAACATTTTCAAAGTTTCGGCGGAATCAAAAACTTCCATCGAACGTCCCGGGCGGCTTCTAGTCACTGATGTTCAGTTCAGTGGTGACAGGCCAATCAAAGTCAACGTAAAAAAGATCTAAAGGAAAGGTAAATTCAATAATGGGATTTGAACTAATTATTGGAGCCGTAGTGCTCCTCGTGATTGCATTCGGAGTCGTAAGCTTCGTTTTCTCACGAATCAAGGTAGTACCGCAGACTCACGCAATGATCGTCTCCGGTTCTCGTAACGCCGAGGGTGCTAAGGTTGTTAAGCCTGGTGGCCGCGCATTCATCGTCCCCGTGGTACAGAAGTCAGACTTCGTACCGCTTGGACAGATCAACGTCCCACTCACCGTTACCGGTGTTGATTTGAACAAGATTCCGCTAACCGTCGATGGTGTTGCCATGGTGAAGGTTCGTCAGGACGAGAACTCAATTCGTGACGCCGCAGAGCGTTTCGGTAACAGTGGTGACTTCGAGGCTGAGATTGGCCGTAACCTCCAGCAGGTGCTAATCGGTTCACTTCGTTCAGCAATCGCTGCCATGCCCCTAGAGGACCTGCTCATCAAGCGTGAGACCCTCGCAAAGAACGTTAAAGAGGCTACGGATGCTGAAGTAGCAATCATGGGTATCACCGTTGACTCACTTCAGGTGCTTGACATTGGTGACAAGAACGGCTACATCCAGGCTCTTGGTGCTCGTGAGGCCGAGAAGGTAAAGGCTGACGCTCGTGTTGCCACCGCTGAGAACGATCAGCGCGCAACTGACGCCGAGGTTACCTCCAAGCAGAGCATCGCTGAGCGTAACCGAGACCTCGAGCTCCGCCAGGCTCAGCTAAAGGCAGAAACTGACAAGGCAGCCGCCACCGCAGCCGCCGCAGGTCCGCTTTCCAAGGCGGAGGCTGATCGTCAGATCGCTACCCTCCAGCAGCAGACCGCTGAGCAGGAAGCTATCCTCCGTGAGCGTCAGCTTGACATCGAGATTCGTCGCCCCGCCGACGCTGAAAAGTACCGTGTAGAGGTCGAGGCTGCCGCTCGAGCTGAGCAAATCAAGATCACCGCTGCCGCAAACGCTGAGCAGACGAAGATCGCCGCAGGTGCAGAGGCCGAGAAGGTTCGTCTTGACGCATCCGCTGCCGCCGACCGAGTTCGTTTTGCCGCAGAAGCTGCTGCCGCAGAGGTTCGCCTCTCCGGTGAGGCTGAGGCAGCTTCAACTGCAGCCATCGCTGGCGCAGAGGCCGGCCGTATCGCTGCCGTTGGTAAGGCTGAGGCCGAAGCAACTGAAGCTAAGGGTGTGGCTGAGGCAGAATCCTTGAGCCTAAAGGCAGACGCTTACGCTAAGTACGGTGAGGCTGCTATCATCGAGCTCATCATTCAGAAGGCTCCTGAGATCGCTCGCGAACTCGCTGCTCCGCTTGCCGCAATTGACAAGGTTACCATTCTTGGTAGCGAGGGCCTTGGGGCTCTCCCCGCAGCTGTTGTGAACAACTTCTCACAGCTCGACGCAGTGACTGAGAACCTCACCGGTATCTCTCTCACGGATGTTGTGAGCGGCTTCGCTAAGAAGAACGCCGACGCTAAAGCTGCCGGAACCACTGCAGCTCCCTCAGCTCCCACCGCCGCCACCGTGCGTCGTCAGAGCCGAGTAGCTGACGCTGCCGCTCAGGTTGCAGCTGACGCTGCCGTAATCGCGCCTCTTGCTTCAGCAACGGCCGAGCACGCTGCAGATGTTGCCGATACTCTCAAGGCGCGCAACCCCTTCGGTGAGCAGAAGTAATAACTAAATAGAAGAGGTCCGCAACTAAAAAGTTGCGGGCCTCTTCAGTGTCGCCGACCTGTGTTACAATTGAAATAACTTGAAAGGAGTAAACCATGACAGCAATAGCAGTCCCTAAGGGAAACGACTGGTTGCTCACCGACTGCGAGGGTGAAGAGATTCTGCTCTCCGAAGTCAAAAACGGTGACCAGCTCAATCGCCTCTACGAATTCGTTGAAGAGGGTGAAACCACTTCGCGTGAGCTACTCACCGCGCTCTACGATCTCGCTGTTGAGTTCGGAGATTACGATGCTGCTTCCATGTGGTTCACCATCGGTGGGTTCGTTGATGTGTTTACTCCCGAGCAGCAGAGCGAAATCAATGACATCGGAGGCCAGTGGCTTCGGGGCAGTGAAGTAAGAGACGCTTTCGAAGCTCGCTGAACCCTTCCTATAAAGGACAACAAGAGTTGATTCTTGTTGTCCTTTATAGATTTCACGATTAGAAAGAATCCCGTGAAAGAGTTCCATGTAAATCCCGCGACCGGTGAGCCCGGTAAATGTAGAGCACGCTATGAGTGTCCTTTCGGAGATTTAGAAAATGCTCACTACGAGACAGCGGCAGAAGCACGATCAGCTTTTGAACTAACACAAAATACGTTTCCGATTCGTGCGAAGAAAACTATTGGAGTTTTCAGAATCGGGCCACTGGAACCTCAAGAGAAACACTTCGATGATCTTCAGAAGCTGATCGAAGATTTTGAGACAACTACTCCTCCAGGAAGACAAGGAAGAGGAGGCGCTCTGTTCGCGTCTCCAGATTTAGCATCCCACAGCCGCTGGGTCCTAGGTGTTTCTAGAAATGCTGGAGATTCCAATGAACTCACCGTGAATCCGAACACTACCTATGTTTATCCCATCGGTGTTTATGAAGATGCCTCCCACGCGCAGAGCAATGGGAAAATGGATGAATTTCGGGATAGAGCAAAAGAGTACTGGGATTCCGGGATGACCCTTACGGAATGGCACCAATGGGCAAAACAAGCTAAACCGGAATCGGGTACCTGGGAAGTACTTGTTCCACCGAGTGCTGTTCAAAACGTAAAACCTGTGTCAAACCGTAGAATTATAGAGAACGCGGATGAGAAACGTAGAAGAGAAGTTAATTGGCGGTTAGAGCCACGTCGAGCCTCGAAAGGACTCATGTGGAGTAAAGAACCTGTGAACGAGGAAGCTTAAAATATAGCTTTTAGAGTTAGCGCCTGAAGCTCATCCAGTGAATAGCCGGGCCATCCGTAGATAGTGTCAGTCCATAGCTCAGGCGCTGCAGCAGCTCCATAAACGGCTCCGGCAAGAGAACCGGCTATTGCTGCCACCGTGTCTGTGTCTCCTCCGCCACGGATGGCTCTGTAAAGAGCATCTTCGAGCGAGGTACTTTGGACAACCGCCGAGAGAGCACCGCCAAATGCGGAAACTACCCAACCGTTAGTCTCTTTGTAATCCCTCGGATGAGTTTCGGGAGCTATAGCCTTTTTGACTACCTGAACCCATTTTTCATCGGAATCAAGGCCGAAGTTACTCAGGGATTGCTCCATGGAAAACTCTCCCGTAAGAATAGCCTGCCTTATGGAATCAATCCAAAGAGCAGAGGCAACAAAATTATCTTTTTCAAAATGAGTCCATTTTGTTATCCTGCTAAGAGTTGCAAGATCAATTTCTCGCTCTATACCATAAAGCGCATAAGGCCCCACTCGCATGAGTGAACCATTACCCGCGCTACGCCCGGAACTCTCATGCCATTTTGCGGAAAGCTTTAGTGCTTCCTCTTCCAGAATAGTTGAACTCGGATTGAGTTTTGATAACACGGAGCGGGTTTGATTTCCCACGTCTTTAGCGTCATTACTCCATAAAATCCATCTTTGTAGAATACTCACTAAAGGTTTATCAGGTTCGGCGGCCCATTCGAGAATCGGAACAGCCATGGAGGTATCATCAGTCCATTCCCCGATCCCGTGACCAAAAACCCCGGTACCAAACTCAGGAATAAAATCGTCCGAATGAGCTGGGCCAAATTCGTATTGAGACCCTAAAGCATCGCCCGCTGCGGAGCCCAGAATGGAGCCCCAGGCGCGGTCGGCTTGAACATCGGTGATTGGCATACATCCTTATATCATGCTAGAGCGATTTGTTAGAAACGAACAATATGCATCACATCAACCCCACCACCAAAGAAGTAGGCATTTGCCGTTCCCAGAAAGGCCAATGTCCTTTCGATGATGGAGCCAGTCACTTTGAGAATCCCAAAGACGCCTATTTGGAAGCCGAGCGTAGACTCACCGCTGAGTACGGGAGCAATCCGTCCCTAAAGCCCGGTGAGATGATCGAAACTTTCGAAGAATTCCAGGCTCGTCGTTGGGGTCCGCCTCAGACACCGGGTCTTCCGACTCCGGCACTACACAGGAATTCGGATGCCTATTCAGCCATGTTCACTCCCGAGCAATCTCAACTAGCTGATTACTGTAGAGAGACAAAGCTTAACCTGGAAGAAACAGCCGCTGTAGCAGATGCTTTGAAGGCCAACAACGGTTCTCTAGTCGGCGGTCCTTCTGTACTCATCACCCAAGTAATGCAGAGCCGCATCGCCGAGGCTAATCAGAATATCTCTGTACTAGACGGACAGCTTGCTGAGAGCAGATACTTCACTCGAAACAGATTCCAAAAAGTCAATGGCAAGATCAATCTTGAAAGTAATGTCACCGTCGGTGAAGTTGATTACATCACTCGTATGAACGAAGACGGAAAGATTAGTTTTGGTATTTACGATCACTTAGAGGGAAGCACAGTTAACGCCTATTCTCCCAATGACTTCGTAGATGAGAACCAACAGCCCCTAACGGAGTGGTCAACCTACTACAATTCTTACCGTAATCATCTCCACAATCGAATCCTTTGGGAAAAGGAAAAGCGCACTAGAGAAGAGAGAGCCGGAGCTCTAAGGTTTCCGTGATATAGGTTTCGCAACCGGATAAGAAAGAAGCTGCTCTGTGACTGAAATTGTAACCGCTGAGCTCAGATTACTGAAAAAAGCTGAAGAGTTCGTAAATACTAAAGGCTCTAGCGACAATCCTAAAATAGCTAAACTATTTCGTAGAGTAGCGGCGGATCCGCTCCTTTGGACTGAGACCTATCGGCTCATGTTCTCTGATCTAGCCTGGGCCTCTGAGATGACCATTCTTGGGCTCAATAGAGAAGAGGTCGCGGCCGTCGCCGCCATGCTCCGCGCCATGAAGATCGAAGGTATCCAGCTAAACTCTCCGGAGGGTTACAAAGCTCTGGGACTTTCGGGAGTTCAAAAACTCAGAGAGAAAGTTCATCTAGAGTTTCAATCAGTTAAGAAATCAGTAGAGGACGAGACTAAGGCTCTTCTTCGTTTTGATCGGCGAGGTATTGTAGCTAGTGGGTATAAAAGAGGGTACCCTCTTACGAGTTATATCTCTCAGGAAAATTTTTATCACAAGCTCTACCTAGACAATGAAGGAAGATTCCAAATGATTGACCGAGCACTTGAAGCTCGCCTTCCTAGGGATAATGAACTGTTTCTTAGGGTTATAGCGGTAGAGAAATCAGTTCCCGCCATAAGAAAAGCTTGGGAAATCTGGAAGCGAGAACAGTTCATTAACACTCGCATTAGTAACATAGAGAAATTCTCGGACGCTCAAGGAGCTTTCGCGTGACGCTTTATCATGTGAATCCAAAAACACTCCTAGTAGGCGAGTGTAAAGCTAAGAAAACTGCCTGTCCTTTCGGCGAGGAAAATCACTACACTAGTGAAACGGCGGCTACTAAAGCTAGCGAATCCATCATTGAGAGTTTATCTAGTCTCTCTAAGAAACGTAGCAATGCTCAGCTCATCGACTCGGTTGAGGTCAGTGGAAGCGTTACCGATAAAAATATAGCATGGCTCAAAGACCAGAGCTCCTGGTCAAAGAATGAGCGCGGTGTGCTGGCTCTTCTAGAGGAATCCTCCTGGGCTATTCGCAAAGCGGTTCCTTTGGAAACTCGGCGCGGACTCATGACTAAAATTAGTGGACTTCATTTCGCTAAAGAGATGCTAAGCCCCAAGGAACGCGAAATTTTACACATGCTAGAAAAGATGCAGAAGGAATGGCTCAAGTGAAGACAGTAAGATTAGCACAGTTGAACGCTAACTACTACGAACAGAAAAAGCGTATCACCACCCTGGTGGAGGCCATTGTAAACTCCGAAGCTGATTTCGTAGCGCTCCAAGAGGTTACTGAGATTGAAACACTCAAGGAGGAGTTGGCACTTAGAGGCTATCCTTACAGTTCATTCTCTCAACTGGTGAATCTTAGAGGAGGAATTGAGTATGTGGGCTATGTTAGTAAACATCAGCTAACAACTCTTCGTGGAGGAGAAAGTCAAGAGCCTCTCTCTGATCGCATTTGCTTAGCCTCCGCCACTGTGGAGGGGATTACTCTTAATCTATTCTCTGCTCACTTTGTTTGGGGTGGAGATACGGAATTGAAGCGAACTCAGCAGGCAGAGCTAGTTGAAAAATGGGCAGCTGAAAGAGAAAAGGAAAATCCAAATTCTATTTCAATTCTGGCTGGGGACTTAAACGCTGAGCCGGATTATCGTTCCATTAGGTATCTTTCCGGTAAAGAGCTTTCATTGGATAACTCCCACGGAACTCTCTGGACGGATGCTTGGGTGACCGCCGGCTCTCCTGAAAACGAGATAACCAACAGCCACAGCACCAATGCTCAAGGAAGAGCCACGGCTTTCAGAACAGGTATAGCATATCCCGGTTTCCTTCCCCATAGACGCATTGATTATATTTTCGTTAGAGGCTGGCGCTACGGAAAACTGGGTAGCCCCGTAAGTTTTGGCTATATAACTCACCCGGAGGGGATCGAGATTAGTGACCATAACGGGATTTATGCTGACCTGCTAATCTCATTGAGCTAAAGGAGCTAGTAATGTACGGAATCATTTGGCCTCATGGAAAGAATAGATGGAGCTGCGGCATTCATCCTCAGATGGATTTCCATCCTCGAGTGGAGGTAGATGTGGAGTGGGATTCAACCCACGATCTAACTAAATTCACTGCTGCGAAAGTCAGAGTTCGTAAAGAGGATGCTCTCGAATTTTTAGCACTTCATAATGTTGCTTTTACTGAAGTCTTAGACCTTAACTCTCCTCGAGTCCCCGGTTTAGCTCGTTTAGCCGCAAAAACCGTGAAGAACTAAACCTTTACCTCGATTCGATCCGATATATACATACAGCTTCAGCTCTAGCTCATAAAAATTAGATTGGGTTTCGTCTTCATGGGAAAAATTTCACGTATCCTCGGCGCTACGGGGATTTTTGCGTTGGCAATTGGGCTTTCCGGCTGTGCAACAGTCTCCGTTCGGGCTCAGATAATTGATGACACCAACGCTGTCGTGGCTATGCAAGAGGTCATCACCCATGAGGGTTTCATTGAGTACCTAGAGCAGAAGCAAAAAGACATAGAGAGCTATAACAGCAACGCGATTGCCCAAGGTTCAGATGATGATGAACCCGAGGAAGCCGCAGCTCCGGATCTAAGCGGGATCTGGTCAGAGGTTGCCAACGATGAAGGCTTTACATCTGCTCAAGAGATAGACATAAGCGGCGATAAGATAACGATCTACCAGTATGTAAATGGTGGGGGTAGAGATCTTTTCTGGTCCGGTTCATACGATCCTCCAAAAATTTCAACATTGAATTATGCTTGGGATTCCAAGTGGAATTACGATGATGCAGCAAACTTTATTTACAAGGGTGCCGAAGAAATAAAGTTCATTTGGCAAGACGGTGTTTTGTCTTATAGTCAAAATGGCTCTCTAGGTGCTACCACTCTGGTAAACTTTGAACCGGTTGTTCCGGTTGTCATCCCAGAAGAGGAAACACCGGAAGAGGAAACTGAAAACACCGTAGAACTACTTCCTGAGCTAGTAATTCCAACGACTGCGGATGAACTTTGCGATTTGTTCAAGAGCGAATCCGGTAATCTTCTAAAACTTCCTACCGGTATTGAAGCCGCAGTTGAGTGCACGGATGTTGATTATGCTGTCACGGTGGAATATCCTGTGACTTACAGCTATGCGGGAGTCAAGCAAATAGCTGGAGTTGACGCCTCTAAAAATGACATTGCTTTACTTCCGTTCACGTTAGCAACGGATGCTGTCTATGGCGATGTTGTTTTTGAACACAGAATTTTAGGCTTAGAGCTTTCGCAGTTCCGCACCTCGACCGCCTGGTTGGAAGCCGTAACTGATTACAACGTCTCCGTTTCATTCCCCGGTGAAATAACTGAGTTCTCCAATGAGGGAATTCAAGATTCTCCAAATTCCGTTTATTGGGATTACGCTTTAGTAAAATCTTCAGTTGAGAACGGGGACTATACCCTCACAGCAGCTGGCCGTGCCGATGCTAGGGTTGATCCGATTCCTATTATCTTGACGGTGGCGGGGGTGCTGTTCCTCCTCCTACTTCTCGTGTACTTCATGTGGAAGAGATTCTCAGCTAGAACTATTGCTATCACGAGCTTCTTCTTAGCTATTTTGAGCCCCTTTGGTTTTGCTCTTGCACTAGTAGCTAGAAAGAAAGCTAGAAACAATGCCGATGGTGCTCAATTAGCCTTCATTGCGCTAATAGTTTCCAGCGCATCTCTAGTGTTCCAGGCTCTAGTAGTAATTCTTTTCCTTATCATGGCGCCTCAGCTTGTACAGGAATTATTAGCTACTCTGGGACTTGTTTCCTCAACAGCGTAAACGGGCTGGCTGACCTCAGTTTACGTTCTAGTCGTCTTTTATTGCGTTTTCGCACAACTGGGTACGGCTATGTTTAGCGAGCTTAGATTGACGCTAAATCATTACCTCTATAGGGTACAGTTTTAACGTCCATTTTATTAGATACTCTCCTGACTCACAAAAAGGAGAAAACCATGGGCGCAAAATACCACATTTCCGGGGATGGTACTCCTCGCGTTTGTTCAGCAGCTGAAGGCAACTGCCCTCTCGGGGCCGACGAGAAGCACTTCAGTACAAAAGTAGAGGCTCGTGCGGCTTACGAAGCTCGCCAAGATGTAGCAACTATTGCTCCTTCGATGAAGAAGAAGCTCAGTAGAGAGGAACAGCGAGCCGCAGCCGAGGCTAAAGGGCCCGTGGATTACGAAACATATATCCCCGATAGAGAATTCGAGATGGTTGAGCAAAACATTGAGATCTCAAAGATCAAGGCTGGAGATCAGGTATTCACCGCCAACGGAACTTACCAGGTTCTCGAAGTCAAGAAAGGATTCAAGAACGCCACCATTAAAGTTAAGTCGCTCGCCAATGAGAAAACAAAAACTCTAGTTTGGCCACTCACTGACGTTGTAGACGGCTCAGTCAAACAAGAAACAGAGGCCTCTAAAGATGCTCAGCGAATCGCCTACATTGAGCGTGGTTTAGAACGTTCACTAAAGGACTACGAACCTAAGAGAGCTAAAGCGCTTGCGGATATCTCCATGGGTCACCAGAGAGGGCATGTCACTCGCTCCTATGAAATTCAGTCACTTCTCGAGGCTGAAGCCAGCGATAATGTCATGGCAATCTACGAGCACGCCGTCGATTCGGTAAAAACTGCCGCCATCGAAAAGCGTCCTGGTTATGAGAAGGTCACTAATCCTTACACTAGAGCTTACGAAGAGATCAAAAATCAATTCACTAGTGAGATTCTAAGACAAACTGAGCGCGGCGGAAACAACTCCACCTCCTCCATGTCGAATCTTGTTGACTCAGAGTTCCTAGCCGCCAAGGCTAAGTTCCTCGAAGGCGTGCGCTGGTTCTGATCCCATGGCTCGATTTCACATCAATCCTAAAACCGGCAACGCCGGAGCCTGTAAAGCTACCCAAGGTAAATGTCCTTTCGGAGATGAAAGTCTTCACTACACATCGGCTGCTGCGGCACGAGAAGCTTTCGAAAACGGTCAAGTCACTTTCAAAGAGCAGAAACCACTAAAGTCGCTGACTTTCGGTGGGAACACCTGGAAGAATGTAGAATTAACAGGAGCTCGTTACAGTTCTGACAATTCTATTGCGATTGTGGCTTATTCGGATGGAGAATTTGGTCCTGAACCGCTTACTGACATCACCGTTAATCTAGAGGAACTCGGAGTGAAGGCAAAGCCAGGTGCTTTCTTCATAAAAGATTGGTCAGAGAACTCAGGTTTAGCTTCAGCTCTAGAATCTCAAGGAGTGATTGAGCTCACCGGAGATTATGTCGAGGTTAATCAATGGGGATCCAAAGCTTTAGAGGCTAAATTGACTCCCGAATACCAATATCTTTCCGTTGAATCCGACTGGGATAAAGCCACAGAGGAAGAGTAATGAGTGAATACCACATCCACCCTGAAACGGGGGACCCTGGTAAATGTTCAGCTGTAAAAGGTAAATGTCCTTTCGGCGGGATTCACTATGCTTCAGCAGAGGAAGCTCGAGCAGGCTATGAAGAGATTATGGCTAACCCATTCGGATCTCCTTTAGCTCAAAAACAACTCCATGAAGAGAAGTTGCTTCCTGAGTTGGAGGCTTATGTGACCGATGGGCCTCTTGGGAGATTCCTAAATCATCCTCTTGTCCAGGACATGACCGTAGATGCCATGCCTGGTTTCGCTAACATGCGTTTACGAGAAAAGAAAAAGAGATTGGCCGAAGCTCTAGAGAAAAAGAACTGGAGTCAGTATATTTATCTCCATGAGCGTCCTTATAGGCTCGATGCACTAAGTGAGTTGTTAGATCAACATGAGCCCGAAAATCCCGATGAACTAATTAGGGAAGCTTGGATTGATTCTGAAAATATCCATCAAGGGTTCGATACCTGGTATAACCTCATTGAATCATACGGGGTAGCCATGACGGAGGAGGATGCGGAAGTTTACAAAAACCTTCCGGATCAGGTAACCGTTTATCGCGGCTGTAGTCCACTCAATGAAGAGGGATTCTCCTGGAGCCTTGATAAAGAGAAAGCTCAGTGGTTTGCCACCAGGTTTTCTCGTAATAATTCCAAGGTGCTTGAGGTAACCGTACCTAAAAGTGAAGTTATAGCTTATCTTGGTGGTCGCGGAGAGAGCGAAATACTTCTTTATCCTGACAACCTTGAGGATTACAAACCTAAGCAAATCAAAATCTAACGCTTAAAGAATTTCGTTAGAAAGTTCATTTGGAGGCTTCAAATGGCTAAGTATCACATCAATCCGAAAACCGGTAATCCCAATATCTGTAGAGCAGAAACATCCTGCCCTTTTGGTGACTTACAGGCGGATCACTACCCAACCAAGAAAGCTGCTCTAGCTGCCTACGAGAAAAGCCACGAGGGGTCATTCAAAACTCGTCCCGTTCAAGCTGGGGCTTTAGTTCACGGAGATAAGCTAACCTCTGCGGAGGATTACGCTAACGCTCCCATCGGAACCGTTGTGCAGTTCTCAAACGGCTTACGTTTTGTCAAGGGTGGAGACGGCAATTGGGAAACCTCCCAGAGCGGCGGATTAATTTTTGACAACAAAGAGATTTCTGAATACCCCGCTGAGAACCTATTGGATAAATTCAGTAAGGTTCAAACGGAGGCTGGGGAGCAGACACCGACTAATAGTGCCGGTGTTCGAGCATCGCTTCTGAAGAACTCATCCTATGAAGAGGGACTCCAGGCTCGGAAGTACTTCATACTTTTCAATCATCGTAATCCAGAGCAATTGAAAGCCGCCTCCGGTAAAGTGAAGGATCAAGAGCTAGTGGATGATCTCATCGCTGCTAATGCCGCGGCTAAAGAGGTTGCTTTAGCTCAAGCTGCCGTAGATAAAGGTGAAGCAAATGTTGAAAACTCTCAAACTGACGCTCAGCGCGCCGGCTACGAGAAAGTTCTAAAAACTAAGCGAGATAAACTTGAATCCGCCAAAGCTGCAGCTGCCTCCGTTGAGGATAAGATCGGCAAGCATATGAAAGGCTATGCTAAGCAGCTTGTGGTTCACCGTCGTTCCCTAGATTCTCTAGAGAGACTAGCCAATAACGGTGTAAAGTCGCGCCCTCCGGGAATCGACTCTAGAATTGCTAAGCTAGAAAGTTTCGTAAAAGAAACTCGCTCTATTTCCACAGTAGCTGAAAAAGTTAATCGTGGTGGCGCCGCTGGTATCTTAGCTGGCGCTAGAGAGTACGGTAACCCAATTCACGTCAAGAGCGCTACAGAGCTACTAAACGCTGAACAAGAGTTGCGAGTACACAATGAAGATGTAGCCCGCTTACACCAAGCTTACGGTTCAATTCAAAGCAGAACCACTAAGGATGCGATTCAGAAAGAGTTGGAAGTAGCTCAAGCTAAGCAGGATGAAGCTAAAATCAATTTCACCGCAGCTCAGAATAAAGTACAGCTATTCTTGGACGATGTACGAGATAGAAGCGACCAGGAGCGGGATGTGGCAAGAGAGCTCCGCGCCCTCAAAATTATCTCTAGATAATTCTGCTTTGTCATAAGTTCATTGCAATTTTAGGCTTCTCGTGATACGATCATTGTATGGTCAATTTCAAGGAGCTCCTCTCCCTTCAGAACCCCTCGGCTCTTTTGCGAGAGCTCTATGAGAGCGGTGTTCTTGCGGAGGTGAGCCCCGAACTGGTGGCTCTTGACATCAATGACAAGCACAGCCACAAGCACAAGAACAACTTCTTCCACTCCCTTCAGGTGCTTGATCAGGCCATCGCTGCAGAGGGTACTTCGGTTGACATCATTCTCCGCACTGCCGCACTTTTTCACGACATTGGAAAGCCTGCCTCGAGAAAGATCGAGAGCGATGGAGATGTGACGTTCCAGCAGCACGAGACCATCGGTGCTCGCATGATGAAGCGTATGCTTAAGCCTCACGGTTACTCTCTCGAAGAGATCAAGCTCATCGAGGAGCTCATTGCCAACCACATGCGCTCCTACGGCTTCACTGAGGAGCTTTGGACAGATTCGGCAGTTCGTCGGTTTACTTCGGATATCTCCACCGATGTTCAGCTCTCGCGACTTCTCGTCCTTTTTAAGGCAGATGTGACCACGAAGCACGCCAACAAGCGCAACGCAGTTTTCTCGAAGGTTGACGCATTGGCTCGACGTATCGAAGAGGTTCGCACCGCTGACGCTCTTCTCTCTCGTCGCCCTGCTATCAACGGCAACGAGCTCATGGAAATTTTTGATCTTAAGCCTGGCCGCGAGCTCGGTACGCTCATGAAGTTCCTCAACACGGAGAAGGGCCTGGCTCTCTCCCGGGAAGAGGCGCTTGAGCAGATCAAGGTTCTTCTAGCCACTAATTGATAACATAGAAAATCGTAAATAATTAGAAAGGTACTCCATGAGTACTCAGCTTGACGAAAAGATTGACGAGAAAGTCGTCACCACCGATGACGGTGACCACGATCGGTTCGCTCACTACTTCAAGAAGACCGACCTTGACGCTGCTTTTCTAGAGGGTAAAGAGATCACTGCAATGTGCGGGAAGAAGGATGTTCCCACCCGCGACTTTCAGAAGTATCCAGTTTGCCCCACCTGTAAAGACGTTTACGAAAATTTGAAAGGGTAAAACTATGACTAATGACCTAACTAAGGCGGATGTTCTTGATCCGATTGAAGCTTCAAAGCTCTACTACGAAATCCTGGACGCTGAATGACACAGGCGACTAGGCGCTATCATCTGAACCCTTCTACAGGTGAGCCTAATCGTTGCAAAATTTCTCCAGGAGCTTGTGATTTAGCTCAAGAGGATAACCACTATCCCACACCCGAACTGGCGGTGGAAGGTACCATTTGGTACTTCAAAGTGAAGCCTCCGAAGAGAGCAACAACCAGAACGCTTAGCGATGCGAAAAGCGCTTTTCGACGGGCGGCAATCGACTCTCTTTTTGAGCATGATTTTCCTCTTCTAGATGCCTGGCGTGCGGCGCTAAAGCATTTTGATGGGCTTTGCTATCTGTGCGGAAAAGTGATCTACAACAAGCAAACAGGCGCGGAACTTGCCGGAGGAGATTTCAAAGCAACGGCTGACCACATTGTGCCAGTGAATCTTGGCGGTTCCACCGCGCCGGGAAACATTGCTCCAGCCCACGCTATTTGTAACGGCCAACGCTCCTCAACTCCCATCGAAGAGTTTTTGGCGGACAATCAGGAGATGCTCAATCGAGTGAAGAACTTCCAAAAGAAGTTCGGCTATAAACCGATCACCCCAGAGCAGCTGAACCAGGTTAATCAGGCTATCGACCTCATTTGGGAAGGTGCGAAAGCACAAGTCGTGGCCCTTAAGACCTATCTGTGAACTAAATAGTAGAGCTCGATTGATATTTTTACCATGAGAAACTTTAGCAAACTAGCCCTGTTCGGTGTTCTTAGCGCGACTCTACTCTTGAGCGCATGCTCTGCCACTAACTCCGACCCAGATGTTACACCAACGGAAAAAGCTTCTGCAGCATCTACTCTAGAGGGTACTGTTTCATCTCGCGGTATTTCGATCACTGAAGTTAATCTTGATGACATCGACGCAAAACCTAGTGAAACTTCGGCCTTGTCTAAAGCAGGATTCAATTCAGTGCTCTTCGAATCCGGTGGCTCTAGCTCCAAAGATTGCCAGAGTAACTTTACTAAGATCACTTTCGTGGACAATGCCGTGAACATGTCTCATAGAACCGGCAACGGGGAAATGTCACCGTGCACCATGGATTACCAGCAAAAGTTCTTCCTTATCGAAGGTGATGAACCTTTCCCTGAAGATACGACTTTCAATGTGCTCGATGAGAACGGTGACGTTATCATTAGCTATAACCTAAAAGGTGAGCTAATCAGCGAGTAACCATTTTAGAGACTCTTTCATAGGGAGAGTTTACTTATGGTGCAATTTCACATCAATCCTCGCGGAGATGTAGGTCGCTGTTTTTCTGAACCGGGCAATTGCCCTTTCGGAGGAGAGCATTTTTCGGATGCTTTGAGCGCTTGGGACGCCACCGAAAAAACCAATAGAGCTCTAATGATAGCTCCTCCACTAAAGAAGACTTCCTCCCCTTCCGCAGTGGATAAGAAACTCATTGAGAATATTTTGCAAGAGCTCCCGGTCTCTGATCCCAACGAAATCTATCCGGTTGAAGACAACTGGGGAGACTACGCAGAGCTCGCTGAAGGTGAGCTCACCAGCGAAGCTAACTGGATTCTCAAAAATGGGCAATGCCTAAGTTTCGCCTCTGAACTGGCCGCCGCCTTCGGCACTGACAAAGTAGCGGTTATTCATCGTCCGGAGCCCTCGGATAATTTAGCCTGGGATAACGAAAAAGGTGAACCTCTTCTCGATGAAGATGGGGAGGAATACTTCGAAACCTATGAGAACATCGTTCACGCTTACGCGGTGGCTCCCAACGGAAAGTATTGGGATGTTGACGGTGAACACAGCTCAGAAAAACTAGAAATTCTAGCGAGTGAGAACATTAGTGAATATGATTCTCCCCAGGCTAAGAATCTTTACGAAAGCTTCATGAGCAGTCAGAATAGAGAGTTCTCACGCTCGTTGATTAGACCAGTTTTGCTAGCCCATTTGAACCAAGGATAAAATAATGGCCGAGAGATTCCACATAAACAGAAGAGGAACCGCAGCTCTCTGTAGAGCAAAGGATGGCAATTGTCCCCTAGGTTCCGGAAGAGACCATTACGCTACTCGAGAGGAGGCCCAGACCGCTTTTGAAGAAAGTATGAACACCTGGACTGAAGAGGATTCACAGAATCTTGCTAAAGCGGCCCGCACCATAGACGACAAAATCCGGGCCTATCACATTGAGGAAAGCAAGCGACAAATACTTGATTTCTTACAACAGCTGAGTCCACCGGTGCTCCCCAATTTAGGAAACTGGAATTATGCGGGAGACATCGCCGGAGGTAGACTTACCTACTCGTGTGTTTCATGTAAAAGTAACCATTTTGATCAGCGAGCAACTACCAGCAATGTAGCTGGCGCACCTAAAGGGCTAAGAAGATTAGTTACCGGGATGTGTGTATCTTGTGGCACTAACAATGCTTTTCTTACTCCCGAGGGTGGAATACTCCATCGTACTTTAGATTGAGTTGAAATAAACTTAAGATAAGTTCGTCGTGAGCCACGCATTGGGATCTACGAGGTTCCCATTTATGCGAACTTCAAAATGTAAATGATTAGCGGTGGACCGACCGGTGCTTCCAACTCGACCGATGAGTTGCCCAGCCTTTACGGTAGCTCCGACCTCCACGGCTCTAGTTCCATAGGTCATATGGCCATAAGTCGTATTTAGCTCCTGTCCATCAATAGGACCGGAGATTACTATTCCGACACCGTAGGCTCCATAGCTTTCACTAGAAACTGTAACGGTGCCATCGTGGGCGGCGTAGATCGGTGTCCCCGCAGGAGCGAGCATATCTAACCCGTTATGGTCAGGTCTTTCGGAGGTTTGAAAACCGTTCTGTTCCCAATCGTAAACAGTGTAGGTAGTCAAAGGCCAAGCAAATATTCCGTTCATTTTAGCGAGTGGAGCAGAATCATAAGAGGTAGTTTTACTGTTTTTAGCTCTTTCTTCAGCAGCCGCCGCCTCAATGATTCTTGCTTCTTCAGCTTCCCTAGCCGCCTTTATGGCCTCGAGTTCTTCAAGAGTTGTTGCGGAGTAGGAATCTCGATCTAACGGAGTAGCTATAACGGAGGAGCTGCTCACATATTTTGACTAGCAGGTTTATCCGGTGAAATCTTCACATTACTTTCCTGCTCGGGCATGAGGGCGAGGGCAGGAGATAGCCCTGTCCCTAACATGAGAAGAATTACGGCTCCCGCTAAAGCGGAGGTTGAGAGTTTATATTTCATAGGAATTTTCAGAGATTTTCTCCGACTCATTTACTATCAATAGGTGATTATAATTCACACTTATACCAACGTTTGCTTGCGCTCTCCGCGGCTGACTAAAGCTCCTATGGCGTTGTTCATTTCGAGGTAGTAACCCGCGGAGAGTGTAAGCCAGCGCCTCCAGACCACCACCGGTGACCATGGATAAGAATCACTACAAAGTTGATAAAATCTTAGTGGAGTAAAGCGCAAGTTTCATAGTGCGCGTACCGGAAGCGTAGGAATACAATGACCCAGTCAAAACAGATTCTCGATCTAGCTCAGTTAGCAGTTGAGGGCGATTATGTTGGCGCCGTGATTCAGCAGGATTACGAATCAATGCTCATCGCTACGGTGGATTACCGTCAGATGATCGTTGGTGGAGTGCCTAAGAACGGTTTCCTCACTGTGGGAGTGCCCGATCCCGAAGGCGTCATAGGGGAAATAATCTTGCTTTCGGTGGAGGGACCAGTTCCCATGCAGACCCAAAGGGAACTACTTCAAGTTCGTGAAGAAATGGCGGCTCGCCAGGTGGTTGAGTCCGTAGACATTCCTCTAGATGCTCAGACCGAAAGCCGTCTTTCCACTCAAGCTCTTCGCTGTAAAATCGTTGGCTCTTTCTACAAAGATGAAGACGGAGTAATTCGCTTCGGAGCAGATACGGATAATATCCGAGCCGCATCGGTGCTACGTGTTTATCGTCCCACCGGGAAAGCTCTAAGTCTCATAGCAAGTTTCTCAAACGGCGCTAGAGATGCCAATGCTCTTCTAGAGGTTGGAAAAGTTCGTTATACGGAGACAAGAAAAGTCATCGACAATGAGGCCGCTGTAAACATTAACGTAAAAGACTTCTTAGGAACTAAGACAGCTCTATTCGGAACGACTCGCTCCGGTAAATCAAACTCCATGAAGACTCTTCTACAGAAAATTCATCAGTACTCTCACGCTACGGGAAATCCGGTCGCTCAGCTAATTCTGGACCCTCAAGGTGAATACGCTAACACGAATTCACAGGACGGAGAGGCGCTAGCGAACATCGGTGATGAAACTGAAATCTCCATCTATAAGATGATGGATAAGAGAGCAAATAAGAAAGAGAAGTTCCTTCAGTTCAACCTATTCCTGGACGAAAACCTCGAGTTGACATACAACTTGATTCTAAGTGAAATCTCCAACGGAATTTCAGCAGATGCTAACTATATAGCTCCTCTATTCAGTCAGGACTTTGCTCCTCTAGGACAAAACGCGCTCAAGCAGGAGCGTATCCATTTCAATCGTAAGAAGATGGCATTCTTCGCTCTCATGTATGAAGGTGTAAAGCGCCATGACGTAAAACCATTCTCGGTGAGTATCCCGGAAGGTTTGATTGAGAAGGTCAAGGAAAATAAAGAGCTTTCACTATCGAGCTTCAATCCCAACGAAGTGATGGTCGGAAGCACCGCCGACGCTTCACAACTTGCCTCACTTCTAATGAGAGCTCGTGCCGAAGGGGAGCTCAATGATTCCTGGAAGAGAGAATTTGACGAGGGGGATGCTGGAGTATTCTTCGATCAGCTTATCCAAATCCATGAGAAGGGCCGTAACGGTGTAAAAGCCGCCATCTCACGCACTGAGCCACTTCACTCCTCAGACGCCGAAGGTGACGTGAGAGAAAACGTCTGGCAGGACATTCAACTCGGTAAACTAATCGCGGTGGATCTTTCTAGAGGTTCCATGGAGACATCTCGGGTGCTCTCAGAGCTCATCGTAAATTATCTGCTAGATAAAGCCTCTGAACGTTTTATTGGAGGCGAACAACCGGTGCCTTTCCAAATCGTGGTGGAGGAGGCTCACAATCTATTCGAGAGAGATTCCAAGCGTGGAGAACGTGATCCTTGGGTGCGTATTTCCAAAGAGGCATCGAAGTATCAGATTGGACTTGTCTATGCAACTCAAGAGGTATCATCCGTGGATAAGCGAATCCTTAGCAACACGAGTAATTTCATCATCTCAGCTCTAAACTCGATCAAAGAGACCAATGAGCTTTCCAATTACTATGGTTTTGGTGCATGGGCTGAGCACATCAGAAAAATCGAAACTAAGGGTTTCGTAAGATTGAAAACTCAGTCATCTCCTTACATCATTCCGGTACAAATAGAAAAGTTCCAAGCTAACGCGGTTGGGGATTCCTCTTCAGCTCAGGAATTTATTCCTAGTGGGGTAAAGAAAGCTTCCGCTAAAAAGGAAGAAACAACTTTTGAAGAGTTGGAGTTCTAAGCCGTGAGCCCATACATACATGAACTGGCTAGCCCAATAGGGTTCCTCGACATTCTTACTCCCGAGAGCAAAGGCTGGATTGAATCTCGGTTGAAAACATACGGCCACAAAGAGTTCAGTGAGGATGAAGAAAAATTCAATGATCTAAAAATCGTTGAGGTAGCAACACTTCCTAAACAAACAGCATTTACTAAAGCAATCGCCATCGACGGCTCCTTAGCCTCTGTGGAATCTCCTTCAGTAACGGTGCTGAAGATTGCCTCCGTTTGGGCTGACCTTACTAAAGAGCCTATTTATGTGAACGGGGTTTTGGACCCGAGCTCGATCACTAAGAAATACGCTTCAGAGTACTCCATAGGACTTATTCCTGGGCAAGGCGTTTTTCCAAAAGGAAAGGCTGGCGGTTGGGATACTAAACTCCGTGAAGAGTTCTACCAGACTTTCAGAAACATCAAAACTCACAGGAGCTCTCGTAATCTAAACCTAGTTGCTTTTCTCCGCGGAATCCTAGCCGACTATGCTGCGATTCATCCTTTAGTGTGTCCAAACTGCGCTTCAGAGAAGATTGATTTCTCGGAAAATAACTTCGAAACGTTCTGTGATTCCTGTAAGGTAGACATCTATTTCACTGATTTCTTGTCTCCATCTTTGTTCTCGGTAGCCGGCACGGCAACCACTCCGATGCTCTTAGCTGAGCAAACGCTGCTTCAAGCTATCATCCATGAGGTAGCTAAAGGCAATGTGGCGGATCACAATTTAGAGAACACTCTCTTCATAGCTGACGGCCCGCTTAGGCTATTCAAGCTACAGGAAATCGCTGAGCTATTCCTCGGTAATCTTCGTAGATTCCGACCGCGACCAGCAGTGGTTTCTTTTATGAAATCGGGACACATCGAGAGCATATTCTCTTCAGAAGCTGCTGAAGAAAGCCTGCTACCCGGCCACGTGGCAATAATCACAGAGGAAATGCGCGGCTCTCGTAAAGGTGCGGTTGCTAAACAGGCCAATTCGGGGCTTTACGGAAAATCTTTCGCTTATCGTACTTTAGATGGAAGCAAACGATTCGGTTTTATGTTGCCACCGATGATGGGTGATCTTCATCTCGGAGGAGCTCCCGTCTTGGACGATTGGGCAGCATATCCCCATTTGAGAGCTATTTGCGATTTCATCGAGTCGAATCAGAGCAATGAGAATGGACCCACGGCTGCCGCCTTGGAGATAATAGGTAAAGCTAATCGTGCTGCAAGCCTGCCGGCGGTGCTTTCAAAGAAGACCCTCGGGGAACTTGTCCACAGTTTCCTGTGATTAAGCTTGATCGCGCAGTGCAGCTTTCTTAGCTCCTGCGCGGGTCTTTTGCTTGTTTGGGCGAGGATCCACTGGGGAAGTTGCATTAGAACGGCCGATTAGACGCATGGCTTCAGCTTGTTCTGGGTTTGCAGTGGGCGTGAAACCGTTCTTACGGGTGCGAGGAAGTTTTGACATTTTTTGCGGAGGCTTAACCTTCATGCTCTCTTCATACTTCGCCTGAGCCTCTTCACGAGTGGTTCCGTGACGTTCTTCTCCACCGTAGATACAGGGACGTTTTGTTGCGTGACAAGCCGCGACATCACCGGTCTTTGGGTTAACGTGGTATTTTGTGCTCATGATTGACTCCTTAGATCAAGTATCTAACTTAGTTTAGTAGCTCAGTCGAGCTCATCCATGAGCGTAGCTAGTTCCTCTGCTTTGTCAATATCGAAGTTCTCATTCTCACTCGCCCACTCATAGAACGTACCAGAGTTATGGAAATGACGATAGGGCATACGCTTTTCCGGCGGTACGCTGAGAACACAGGTGGGGTTCAAATCGTCATCGTATTCCACCACATGAATCCCATAATCAACTATGGAGAATGGTTCACCGTCAAGCGGTTTAACAAGATATAGATTGTGGTCATGCTCTGCGTTGAACAAAAGTTCGTGATAACTTTCTACACCCTCAACTTTGAGTTTCCAATCTTCATCTTCCAGTCGAACTACTCCATGAGAGAGTTCTTTGAACTTCTGTGCCAGCTCATCTAAGTTAGTTTTCGGGTTAGCATTTTTCGATAATTTTTTAGGAGCTTCGGATGAACTTTCTTCGTAGGCTGCACGAGCTGCCTCTGCCGATGTGAAATGGTTCTCGTCGTCCCCGTAGGAACAGGCACGTTTAGTCGCTGTGCAAACACCCACATCTCCGGTGGCTGGGTTTACATGGTATTTTGCGCTCATATTAGTCTCCTTGGAGTTGTTTCTATATTCTCCCTTTAGCTCTATGGGTTTCCCTACAGTTTAGGATCTTAGTGAGTCGAACGTTAGAAAGTTATCTTGACTTTAGGTAAGGGAGAGCACGATGGCTAAGTTTCACATCAATCAAAAAGACGGTAACGTCGGAGTTTGTCGCGCCGAAAACGGCAGATGCCCTTTCGGTGGTGACGAGGTACACTTCACTTCTCTAGTGGCTGCAGCTGAAGCTTACGAGAAGTCCATGGAGGCAGAGCTTGTTCCTTCAGTGAAGAAGGCTCCAAAAGCTCGCGAGCCTTTCGTACCTCCTACACTCGTGACCCCAGCCGATTATGAAGTGACTAGAGAGGATCTCTCCTCCTATGAGCTCAATGAGATCAACGGCCTTACCTCCGTGGATCAGGAGCACTACCTAGCTGCTCGAAGCTCAAGCCCCGCCATCACCCATTTCGCCGCTAACAACCTAGCTTATTACATGAACAAAGCTGAAGACGCCGTCGGTGCCCCGGCTTACAATGAGTTCGAAAAGACCATTTCAGGTTCCGAATACGATAAGCGTGCTGCCTACGTAAACCACGTCCTAGGAAAGGGTACCGGCTACTTCTCCACTCAGAAGCCCCTAGCTGAAGTAGAGGCTAATCTTTGGGCCAACACCGAAAGATTGATTACCTCAACTCGTCGCCACGGTTTCCCCGAAGATGAGCGTGACAACTACAACATGGATCAGAGTGAGGACGCTCATCTAAAGGCTCTTTCGGTGTTCACCGGTAAAGATCCTAAAGAGCTCCGCACGCAGATCCTCGCTAACATTCCCGTAGAGCGTAAGGGATTAGATAAGGTTAGTGACAAGGACCTCAAGGAGCGAGCAGATCACCTCAACGGACTAGTACGATTGACACATGCTCGTAAACTTCAGAAGAAGGAGCTCAACAGAGAGCTAGCTATCCGTCGTATTGAGGCTAGCGAAGACGGTTGGGAGCAGGCTAAGCTTGAGTTCCGTAACCGTGATGTTGAGCTAACCCGTAACGAAGTTACCGCAATTCTAGGTACTCCTGAGCCAAGTAGATTCTAAATCTACAAAGATTTATCTCCTCAAAGGATCAACTAAAGCATGCCTAATAAATTCCACATCAATAGTAACGGTGATGTAAAACCTTGTGCAGCCACTAAGAACGCCTGTCAGTTCGGTGACGGCTCACTACACTTTGAAACGGCCGCTGAAGGAAGAAGAGCGGTTGAAGCTATTTTAGAGCAATCTCCGGATGGAAGTACCTTACGAGGGAAGAAAAGTTCTCTAACTGATGTGCTACTCAAAAGCATTAGAGCTCAGGATAAGAAAAAATCGGTTATTCCTTCTGCTCCGCAGAAAAGCAAAAATGAAAGAGTTGAGGCTCTTACAAAAGAGCTGTCTCAATACGGTTACTATCCTGTGGATAAAGCACCCTCACCGGTTCTGAACAGTCTCCGCGCGGCTATTCCAGGCGGAAGTCTTACCAGAGCGTTCAAGAATCGAAGTGGTGATTTTAAAGCTTTAGGCTTTGATAAAGACGGGAAACTCTTTACACTAACCGCTCCTCCGACTAAAGATATCCCCTTCCCTAATAAAAACTGGGAAACTTGGAATATGTCTTTCCACCCGAGAGGGCCAAAAGTTAGCTACGCTTGTGCCGGTTGCGGCAGGCCCGGGGATGCTAGAGTTGCTGACTTTTCACGGCGTCAAGGTGATTTCCGAATTCGCTGTAGCTCATGTGGACAGTTGAACACTCTCAATATAGTTATAGAGTAAGGTCATGTACCATCTCAATAAGACCAACGGCGCTGTTGGGATTTGTCGAGCTACAAAAATTCCCTGTCCGTTCGGCGGTACGGAAGTTCACTTCAACACCATGAACGAAGCTTCAAAATCTTTTGAAAAACTTATGAGTGATTCATCCGATGCTCTCTATTCCATGAAAAAAGTAGAGCAACACGAAGCTACCACCCCGAATTCTCGGTATTTTACTCCCGCCGCATTCGCTGGCTCTAGGAAAGAATTAGAGCAAGAGATACTTCTGCTTAGGGCTTTACTTAACGAACCGAAGAAAAGCGCTGAAGAAGAGCAACTAAAACTCGATGGTGAGCTTGAGGCGCGAATCACTAGCGTGGGCCTCGCTCTAGCTGAAGAGGCAGAGCTTCGCGTAGGGATTGACAGAGAGGCTATTAAAAACTCTCCTATGGATTCAGAGAGCCGTAAAGTATTAATAGCGGAGGCGGTTGAGAATCTAACCAGTGCTCATAAAGAGCTAATAGCTGAACTACGGCCCGTCGGTGGAATACTAACCTTAGCGAACACTCCCGATAAGGGAAGAGAAGCTGCTCAAAAAATACTAAACGAGACCGTTGAAAGAGATTATCCAACTACCTGGCTTGATGCATCCAACGCGAGTGGGGATAGACTTCGTCTTGTCGGGATAGGTAATGACCGAGCCTCCTACGGTAATGGGACTCCGCAGCCGGATCTTTCTCCGAAGGATTATCCTCAATTCTCGCAAACTAGACCCGAATATAGCTATTACATTCCGGTTCCTGAAGATGAATTGGCTGAGAGTCTAGAGCTTTTGGGAGAGCGGGCCAAAGTGATTGATGCTCCCTCTTACCTCGAAGGTGGAAAACCTACTCGAGTTATCTCCATGCCGATGGAGTTAGTTTACGAAAAGCCGATGGAAACGGAACCCAACACTAATCCAAATCCCGGAGAACCTAATTTCAAGCCTAAAGGTGAAGGTTGGGAGTGGAGTTATTACATCGACGGGGACATTGACAAAGTTTCCAAAAAGAAGAATTGGGTGAAACCGTCAAAAGATGTAGAAAAAGTTTATATGGATATGCTAAGAGTAGGGCATCCTGAAACAAATAGTGAAGGCCCTACACCGAGCAATTACAGGAGAACGGCTTATCACGAGTTTGGCCATAGAGTCGAGCGCACGGTGGCTAACGGAGCAATCATGCGAATGGAGCACGCATTTTTGAAACGCAGAACCACAGATGCTCGCACGGGAGAGCAGGAGGAGATTTCTTACGTGTACCCTCCCCGTGCAGGTCAATCATTTTTAAGTGTTGAAAGAGGCCGCCGTGGCGACTTCATAGAGCATTACATGGGTAAAGAATACGTGGACTCTCCGGCTAGAGAGGTTTTCACCGTGGGGTTGGAATCCGTTTTTGGAGGCTCCTATGAAGCTTTGAGCGGGATCTCTGAAACTCGCACCAATGACAAGGACATGAAGGGTTTCATATTAGGGTTGCTTGCCACCGCTTGATAGTGTATGATAAGTTAAACTAACTTGTTTTCTGGAGGCAAACCCCATGGCTACACCTACTTTCGTCATTGATTCGGATGGCGAACTCATCAGTGCCGTTGGGCTTGGTAGTGGTGAAGTTGTGTTTAGCGGGGCTCCTTGGAGAATTGCGCTTGCGCGGCAGGCAGCCAACGCCGAAACTCCGGTTCATTTCATTTGGGATGCTGAGCCACTAATCGCAGGCTGGGAAACCGAAGAGGGTATTCTCGCAGCCCTCCTAGCCGTTGCTCCCGGCCGCTCCTACATCAAAGAGGCTCCGGAAAGCATCATCGAGCTAATTCACGGTCTCGCTGGTCATCACTCCCCTGACGGAGATCCTGGAAGAGTTCACTAAGCTTTAGTGCTCAGTCAGTAATCCTAATCTGTTCGGGGAACCAGGCCACCCAATGGGTGAGTCCATCCTCAAAGTTGATTTTGACTCCATCCCAACCGAGTACCTCTTTAGTCTTCACTCGGAATGCCGTAGCGCTATCTTGGCCAAATAGATTCGCAAGATATACGTAGTTACTCGGTGAATCGAAGTATTCTTTAGCGACTTTCTTTATCATGGCGTCAATTTCTGGTTTAGACCATTCCTGCTTATCCCAATATTCGGCCACGTAATCTCCGAGAGGGTTAAAACGATCTTCGTCTTCCGCCTGCTTAGGATCCACATAGATATCCGGGTGAGTTTTTAGAAGTTCCACCACATGATTTTGGGATATTTCAATATCCATCAAAGAGCCGGCGCGGCCGTCAACCTCTATGGGGTTTTCTAGAGCGAGTTGGACTTTCTTCATATTCTTTCCATAACCGCGTGAAGTGGCATGGTCGCTACTGAAATAAAAACCTGAACCGTAGGCATCATTGCCTGCCCCAGTAAAAGCGTTGTCGAAAGAGTCAAATATTGCGTCGGTTCCGTGGTATAGAGTCAACAACTCTCCATCCTCACCGCGAACCTTTGACTTAAGGAACGGTGAAGCTTCAAAAGAGCCGCCTTGAAGCTTCTCAAAAGCCTGTAAAGCTTGCTCTTTAGAGGTGTAATGTTCTTCAGGTCCACCGAAAGGACACTGGTTAGTAGCTCGACAAAGACCAGGATTACCCTGATTGTTCAAGTGATAACGTGATTCCATCGTAGACTCCTTACTAAGGGATATCTAATAAATGTTGACTTCCTCTATATTTAGTGTAGTGTTAAACTGAACGATCAACCGGCTAAAGGAAACCATGAACACCACCCAAGTTCGCGAGAACCACAATCTTGAGACTCGCTACTTCGAGCGCATGGCAGCAAGCCTCGGTGACAAGATGAAGATCATTGAGGCTCTTCCTCCGGTGACCGCGGATTATTCTCCCACCGTGCTCGATGTGGGTGCCGGCGGCGGCGAATTCTCTCATGCTCTTGAGGAGCTTGGCTACACGGTTACCGCTCTGGATGCGAGTGACGATGCCATTCTTAGAATGCGTGAGAAGTTCCCGGAGCTCACCACCGTTCACATGCTCGCCAACGAGTCGGAGGCTCTTGGCAACGAATACTTCGATGCTATCGTTTGCTCGAGTATTCTCCACGAGGTTTACTCCTACGGAGATAACTTCCGTCGTAAGGGAGACATCACCAGTCTTCGCGCTGCTCTCGAGGCTTTCATGAAGATTCTGAAGCCCGGAGGCGTTCTTGTAATCCGCGACGGAGTGAAGCCGGAGGGCTGGGCTCAGGATGCCAAGGTTCGTATGATTCCCGCTGATAATGTGGAGCCCCTCCGCATGTACCTCGATCAGTGCCCGTTCTCAAACGGGTTCATCTTCGGTCCCGCCGGGCGTCTTGTCCAGCTCACCGAGGAGAATGATGGTTGGTTCACCGGAAATCTTCAGTCGGTTTTCGAGTTCTATATGACTTACAACTGGGGTGTCGATAGCTACCCTCGCGAGACTCAGGAGCTTTTCGGAGTTCTTACTCTCGATGAGTATGTAGCTGCGCTCACTCACATCGGTTTCACGGTTACAAAGGCCGAGAGCTGGATTCAGCCCGGTTACCTCGAGCATCTCCCCAAGAAGATCGAAATCATAACCGCAGAGGGAAACAACCTGTGGCCTGACACCAATGCTCTTTGGGTTGCCCGTAAGAACTAGTCGAACCTGAAAATTTATTTTCCATAAGGGTTGACAAGGGTCCATAGCTCATGTACTTTAGTCTTATGGACAACATTTCATTTGCAAACACCCAGGACAAGCTCACCCAGACGGCACGCCACGGTTACGCCGTGTTCGCCGATGACATTCTCATCGGCTGGTCGCTTACCCTTCGTCTCGCGGCTCAGACCCCGTCGGCGACTCGTCTCGTCAATGTTCAGAACGGCGCTTACATCACCGTTGAGAACGGTGAAATCACCGGCTCGGTGAACGCCAACGACATTCCGAAGGTTCAGGCAGCAGCATGACCGCCACCAAGGCTTCGGGTGCCGATCACCCACTGAACCAGCCAGGAGCCGTTCGGGTACTTGACCTGGTTGGAACTTCCGAAGCCAAGTTCATCGAAGAATTCAACACCACCATCAACGTTTTTCCGGTGACTCGTATTAAGGTCACCATCGAGGACACTCGTGATGTACCCGCCGTTTGGGAGGCCGGTTGGAGCAATACTCCTCTCGACCAAGCTCCTAGACGCATCGGCATCAAGGCTCTCGATGCAGTAGGTAACGTGTGGACCCGGGATTGGGACGGCGCATACAGCGACGGTCCTGGCCTGTGGATTGGCCCCAACGGTGAGCACCCCACCGAGGCTCGCACAAACAACGCACATCTTCTCCGCTACACCTCGAGAGGCGAAGGCTACATCCTCGTAGAGGTCTAAGGCTCATTCGCCGGCTTTTCGGTAAAATACCTCGATAAACATAAGTTTCGAGGAGTTACAATGGGTAAAGCAAGCCGTGAGAAGAGGGACAGAGTTCCCGTGGTCGTGAAAAAAGACCGTTCTCTATTTCCGGTGGTCATTACTTCCATCATCGTGGCAGCATGCTTAGCCATAACTGCAGTGGTGGTTATAGGTAACGGTAAAGCTGGCGAACCCGCTCCCGCTCCTTCATCCGACGTGACAGTTCCCGCTGACCTCGCCACATCAATCGACTCCGAAACCGGGGCAGTTGTTCTAGGTTCCGTGGATAACACTCTAGAGGAATACATTGACTTCGGGTGCCCTTATTGCGGTGCCTATTATCAAGAGTTCGGTGACCAGATCAAGCAGTTCGTGGCCGATGGTGATCTAACCCTTAAGATCTATCCATTAGGTATGTTGGATAATCAATTCCAAGGGACTGAATACTCAACTCGCTCCGCTAACTCTCTTTACTGCGTTGCTGAGAATGCTCCAAACTCCGTATTTGACTACGTGGGAGCGCTTTACGCTAATCAGCCCTCAGAGGGTTCAACCGGTTTAGACGATGACACTCTCATTCGGATCGCCAATGAAGCGGGAGCAGGAGCTGCCGAAAGTTGTATCACCGACGGCACCTATAACGACTTTGTAGGTGAAAGAACCAAAGAAACATTGAGTAATCCTGATTTCAAGGGAACGCCTTACATCAAGCTCAACGGTGAACTCATCGACACCGGTAAAGTAATCGGCGCTATCACCGCAACCATCGAATAAACCTATAAATTCAAAGAAAGCGAGTTCCTCCTTGGGAATCAAAAAGCACTTCAATTTACGCTACATGGCCGTAATGCTCACGTTTCTCGCTTTCTCTGGCACAGCTTCCGGAATATTCTTTTTAGCCAGTTCAGATAAATACGCTGACCAGAGAACTTCCGAAGAGGCTGTTGAAACAACCGTCGAAGAGGTAACCTTCGGTTATACACCGGAGGGAGCTCATCTCAAAACTGACAAGGTTTCTCCGGGGGAGTTCTGCTATATTACCGTGGAAGATTTCCCTGAGGCTCTCCGCTATCCCGGCCTCGCATGTTCACTTGAAGCAGATGATGAAGTGACGATATTCGTTGACGAGAACGGGGAGGCTAGATTAGCTCCCGAGTATATGGATCTCGCTAAAAATGCTCTCACGGCTTACACCTACTTTGGTTTCATTTTAGGAATAGGTGCGGCCGTAGGAGCACTATTCGCTTGGAGAAAGATCAAGCGTAATAAGCTCGATACGGAGGAACTATGACCATCGACTTGAAAAGTCATCCTTTTCTGAAACAGGCCGCGATTAAACCTGAAGAGCTCCCTTGGCTCGAGGATTTCCTCATTGATTCAGAGAAACCTCTTTTATGTTTTCAAAGCGTTCGAGATGCCGTTGTCTTCACCAATCGAAGAGTCTTTTTTCGTGATGAAAAAGGGCTAACAGCATCTAAAGTAGCAACGGTTTCTATGCCTTACTCCAGCATTGTAGCCTATTCTGTTGAATCGGCTGGCACCCTAGAGCTAGGCTCTACCATTGATCTTTTCGTAAAAGAAATCGGGACGGTTTCTGTAGAATTCGTTAGAAATACCAACATTAGAGCAATCGAAGGATTGCTCGCTAGGGCTACTTTAGCCAATTAGAAGTGATATTAGTTTTGACTCGCTCGTTAGGGCAGAAAGGTTATTGAAATGGCGCAAACAGAGCAAGGTCAGCCTAAGTTGACACCAAGCATGGTCCTGATGGCCATGCAGAGGTCTCTCATGGCCATCAATGAGAGCGACTCGGATTATGAAGATTCCGAACCTTTCCCCATCGAAGTCACTGAACTTTTTCTTTACAGCCCGGATGGCGCTACCGTACTTTTGGTGTTCCCATTCCTAGGTCAAGATTTCGTTCTTTCCGAGACTGAAATCTCGACTGAGCGTGATGGTCAAGTGGTAGTCCTCAATGATCCGCTAAAGACAAAGGTCTTGGAATACCTAATTTTCAGAATCAAGCTTTTGAGAAGCTTGTCATTGTAATAGCCTGCTAAAAAGGCCCAGCGAATTTATTTGTTTCGCTGGGCCTTTTTAGCATGGCTTACACTATTGGACCACCGGAGAATAGAGCGATGAAGCCCACGGTGAGAACCACGATGTGATAGGCGAATAGTAGAAGTAAAGCAATGGCGATGAACCAGAGGCCGCGATAGGCGAGTTTACGCCGACTTTCCTTCTTGAATTTGATTGCTAGAAGAGCAAGTACCGCCGAAAGTCCGATACCCCAGGCCACCCGAACAACCATGGCACCTTCGAAACCGACTACTTGAGCTACCGCGTCAAGACCTTTGTTACCCTCTTCGGCTATTCCCATATAACTGATGGAGAACCAGCTTGCGACGGCATCTAGTATGGTTAATAGCGAAACGAGTAAAAGAAGTACACGGACTTTCTTCTCGTAAGCTGAGATCAGGGAAGATGTTTCTTCCTGCTGAATATCTGACACTGTGACTTACCAATCCTGTTATGTTGGAATGAAAAGTCAATATCGAATACTCAATCCATGAAAAACTCATCATAGATGTAGAGTTTTTCGATTAGGTCTTCCCACTCTGCAAGGGTTTGCAAGAATTCTTTTATCACATCTTCCGATGCGAAATTATCTGGCTGCAGGATAATCGCTTTTTTGAAAAACTCTAAAGCTTTTCTAGAGCGCTCTTGGGTCTCTAGAAAATAGAGCTCGTCATAAGTTTCAAAATAGCTATTCGTTAGATCTTTCAAGCTAATCCGAATACCCTGAGCTCGGGCTCCCTTGAGCTTAGATATGAGATAATCAAAATCTCTGCCAAAAGCGATGGTTAGCATGTAACCTTCGCGGATAGTTATGTCTTTTAGCGCTTTTTCAAGAGTGTCGAGAGCCTCGATGAGCTCATCTTGTGACTCTTCCGGCCAAAGTTCGACAGCTGGACGATCAAGCTTTCTAGCTAGATAATCTCGAGCGGGTCTGAGATTTGCGAGAGTATCTTCAATGTGAAGACTAGAGAAATGGACTGAATCGTCGTGATTTGCTGAGCGGTTCGCATAATTGACCGCGCTACGAAGTTTCTCCACATAGCTATTGAAGAAACTCATGGATTGATTATATAACCCGTGCTCAAAAACCGCAATAGCGAGTTGATTCACTTCGCTATTAATGTTAGGATAGAGCCATGCCTGCTAAACTTAATCGTAAAATCATCTCAGAGGTGAATTCCGAGGATGGACGTTTCATCTTTCGGTTTTATGACACCGGGTCCCTCTCAGTAATCGACGCGAAGAATCCGATCAACCGGCGCACCAATACTCCCAATTCTTTCCTCAGGATTAATAACCTGGTGGAGCCGAAGGATATCAAACTTCTTCCTAGGCTCTATGAGATTCTAACCGAGGTAGCATCCCCCGATTACAACTTCTCTGTCGAAGTTTTTCGTCAGTCCACCGGTGATGTGGTTGACGCTATCCTGAGAGATAAGAAGCTTTCTGCACGAATGAAGTTCGCTATTTTTGTCGCGGCAGTCTCTGACACTCGCGGAGTAAGCCTCGAGACTATTCGTGCAGCAGCCGTTGCCAATGAAGATCTTCTTGATTTCGCCTATGACAAGAAACTTCTCAAATATTTCCTGCGACCTGATCTAGGCGTGAGCTCCATGGACTTCAACAAGAAGGTTCTTTCGGAGGAGGAGTTCATCGAGCGTAACGCCATCATCGTGGCTAGAAGAAACGATGCCTACTTCGCTCTTGTAAATGAGCGGGTAAATTCGGGTATCGTCACCTCCCACATTGCTAGCCAGGGACTCCGCGCAGACGCATCGGTTCCTAGTAGCTATGCCGCCACCGGAATCTACGGAAAAATGCTCTTGACAGCTGAGGAAAACTATGAAGTTGCCTCTCGAGTCAGGGAGAAATCCCGCACGGAGGGTTATTACGCTGAGGAAATTCAGCGGCTTATTCCCTATGTGTGGTTGACCAAGGGTCCAGAGAGAGCTTTGGAACTTATTCACTTCATCCACAAATTTAAGAAGGATGAATCTGATAGTTACTACGCTTACAACACCAAGCACTCTCTAGACAAGATTGATTTCCCAGCGGGCGAAGTTACTGAAGAAGTAATCATTCGAGCCCTTGACAATGAGGATCTCCCGCTAGAGATCGCTATCTCTATTGAGGTTTAATTCATGCAGCCAGCTCTCCTAACTATAATCGTCGGTTCCGTTTCCATCGCGGTGGCCTTAGTGGCGCTCGTAATCGGTATCAATCGCCTGACTCTTCAGTTTGTCGCCATGAGAAAATCGGAGCTCGATAAGCAAATCGGTGAAGTTTTGCGTTCGGTGCTGGAGGCTAATCGACTCATTCTCAACGGTGGTATTTCTGCTCGCGAGCGTGTGAAGCTTTTGAAAGAGCAGGTGAGGGTCTATTTGGCTGTTTGGGAGGACGATCCTTTCCTCCTTGGTAAAACACCACATCTACTCGCAGCCTACTCATCTCTTCCCGGGGAAGAAATCCGTAAGGAGATAATCGCTCACTGTAAAGACCATGACCACGAGGTAGGTTCACTCGAGGCCGAGAAGTGTAAACACCACACCCATGAAGAGGATGATTTCACAGAGCCAGTGATTCTTCCTGAAAAGAAGAAGAAAAAGAAAAATAAGAAACAGCTAGAAGTGACCACTAGCACAATTCCGATCACCGTGGTGGAACCTGAGCCCGTGGTGGAAGTAACTAAACCTAGTATCCTAGATTGCTGTACTCCCACCGGAAATCAGCTGGTGAAATACGCCATCGAAGGTGAGTTGGTTTCACTGCTCAAATCGTTGAAATATGCGACCAGCAAGGACCTAAAGCTCTCTGAAAAGAGACTACGTTTTTACTGATTTCCTGCGCTGACCCGTGGTTTATCGGTAGAATGACTTCAGTCATAGAAAGGTACTACCAATGCTTTCTGAGCTCTCCGTAAAGGATCTTGGAGTTATCCAAGAGGCAAAGCTGGAATTTTCGAGCGGTCTTTCGGTAATCACCGGTGAAACCGGAGCCGGAAAGAGTTTGCTTCTAACGGGTCTCCGCCTCCTCATGGGAGCTCGGTCGGATACCAAAGTAGTGCGAAATGGTGCTGCTAGAGCCACGGTGGACGGCGTCTGGACCATCACCAACGCCGCCGCTCTGGCTGCACTCGAGGAAAGAGAAATTGAACTAGAGGGCGATGAACTTTTCGTAAATCGCTTCATTCAAGACGATGGTAAATCTCGTCTTATCCTCGGCGGACGTAACACTCCCACATCCGCCATGGGAGAAATAGCCGATTATCTCGTGGAGATTCATGGTCAATCGGATCAGCTAAAGCTCAAGGATCCCGTAATCCAAAGGCAGATATTGGACAGCTTCGGCGGAGTCAAGCTAGCTGAGTCTTTCGAGAGCTATGGAAAAGTTTTTACAACCTGGAAGAAGCTACAGAAAAAGATCAAAGATCTCGAAGAGAATTCAACTAAGAGAGAGATTGAGCTTCGCTACAACCAGGAGCTCGTAAAACGCTACACCGATTTAGCTCCGGAACCTGATGAGCTCACAGAACTTGAGACTGAAATTGAAAAGATCGCTCATCTAGAGGATATTGCTGAGGGTCTTCGTGAGGCAGTTGCTTTAGTGCTTCCCGAGGAAACAGATAGTCCGTTCTCGATTCTAAATCAAGCAACAGCTTTGCTCTGGAAACTGTCTAAATATGATCCTCAGCTCTCCGAAATAGCCGATCTAATCGACTCGGGACTAAAGAACATTGAACCGGGTCTTCAGGATCTTGAGAACTATGCGGATGACATTGATTTAGAGTCCCTACAGAAGCTCCATGAGCTAGAAGATCGTTTGCGTGATCTAAAGATTTTCGCTAAGCCTTTCGGTGGCGACCTCAACAAAGCTATTGAAGCTTGCGATGCGGCCCAAGAGGCCCTCAACGAAAGTGAGGAGGACTCTGATCTTGATTTCCTGAAGTCAGAGCTAGCGGAGTTATTCGCTTCTGTTGAATTGGCTGGAAAGAATCTTAGTGAACTTCGAGCAACTACAGCGCTAGCGCTGGCGAAAGCAATAAACGAAGAGCTAGCTGATCTCGCCATGCGTAGTACTGAATTAGTTGTGGAAGTTTCTCCTAAAACGCCCTCGGTGGATGGAGCAGATACGGTTAGTTTCATGGTTGAGACAAAAGGTGCCAATAGGCGCCCGATTATCAAAGCTGCCTCCGGTGGTGAGCTCTCTAGAATCATGCTTGCTCTAGAGGTAGTTACCGCTCGTGATGCCGTGAAAGGTACTTTGATTTTCGATGAGATCGACTCCGGTATCGGTGGAGCCACCGCCATTGAGGTAGGTAAGAAGCTCGCTAAGCTGGCTAAGAACCACCAAGTTATCGTGGTGAGTCATCTTCCTCAGGTTGCCTGCTGGGCTGAAGAGCAGTTTGTTATTACTAAAGATGATAGTGGAGATTTTGTTACTACCTCCGTTCACAAGGTGGCCGGGGAGGAGCGAGTAAAAGAAATTGCTCGCATGCTCTCTGGACTTGCCGAAAGTGATACTGGGCTTGCTCACGCTGAAGAGCTTCTAGCCACGGCCACGGAAGAGAAAGCAAAGTTCTAACCCCGATATTTGTCCTATGACAGATAACGTAAATCCTCAGCCCCTCGCTAGTTGTCCGAATTGTGGAAGTAATCAAATCCAAGCAGTTCAAGTAACTAGTGGTAGCGGTTTTGATGCAGCCAGTGGAGTTTGTGGCGGCCTTCTTGGTTCAATTTGTCTCGGGCCCATCGGTTTGATTTTTGTCCTATGCGGAATAACCGACAGGAAAGAGAAACTTGAGAGAATGTGCCTAAACTGTGGACATCGTTTCTGATCAGCTCAAACCTAATCGGCTTTACAGCTTTTCTCTCAAATTAGGCAGTCGGCTTTGCCATCAGCACAATGAGCGCTCCTTCTACAGGGGACTTCGTAAATTTCCGGTATGCTCTCGCTGCACGGGGATGTATTTAGCTCTTATTCCCGGTCTCATAGTAGCTATTTTTTACCTTTTGCCTCTATGGGTTTATGGTTTACTAGCTTTTCCTTTGATAGCGGATGGAACTATCCAGCTCCTAACGAGCTACCGATCAAATAACAGAAGACGACTTTGGACCGGCCTTTTATTTGGCTTTGCCTACGGGGGAGCTATAGTCTCATTATTTAGTTGGCTTATCCCATTGATTTTTTAAAAACTTCGTGATATGGTGGGAACCATGAACGAGGAAGAGCGATGCACACGATGCGGCCGAGTACGGCTTTTGAAGTACGTTACTCGTCGTAAGAACTACTCCGGTAAGCTCGTATGGCGTTGTCGTGCTCGTAGTGTTTGCTCCACCATTGCCCGTAGAAACAAGAACAAGAAGAAGGCGTAAGAAAATGACTCTCAAGCAGACCCTCCAGACGGACCTCACGGTTGCGCTCAAGGCTCGCGACGAGCTCACCGTTAGCACCATTCGTTCGGTCCTCGGCGCGGTTCAGTCCGCGGAAAAGGGCGGAAAGACTCCTCGTGAGTTCGATGACGCCGCTGTTCTTCAGGTGATTCGCCAGCAGGCGAAGCAGCGTGTCGAGTCGGCCGCATTCTATGTGACCGGTAACCGCCCTGAGCAGGAGGCTCGCGAGCTTGCCGAGGCCGCTGTGCTCGAGAAGTACATTCCAACTCAGCTCTCCGACGAGGCTCTCGAGACCCTCGTGATCTCGGTTGTGCGCCGATTCGAGAACGTGACTCCGCAGCAGTTCGGTCTCGTGATGAAGTCCGTGAAGGCTGAGGTCGGTGACGGGGCAACCGGTCAGCGTATCTCCGAGGTTGTGAAGCGCATTCTCGGCTAAGCTTTTCACGCACAAAAACAGGGAGGACGTAATGTCCTCCCTGTTTTTGTTTAGAAACGATTGAGAATTACACTTACTTTGAGGAGTATTCCCGTGGCTAGATTCCATTTAACAGAAAACGGCCCTAAGCCGTGTAACGCTTCGGTGCGGGATTGCCCCATCGGCGGCACCCACTTCTCAGATAAGGAAGAGGCGACAATTGCTTACGAGTTCTCCTCCGCCAAGAAGCACGGTCTTTTCGGAAGCTTGAAAAAGAAGTCCGATCCCCATTTCCAGCATGTGACCTCAGCGGAAAAGAGACTTCGAGCTCTTGAACCTGAACTAAAAATGCGGGATGAGCGCCAGGAGGGAGGAACCCTTTATCACGAGCTATTGGCCGATGGAATCACTGAGGCTGAACTTGACTCTCGTTTTTCTGAGGATCCAGGCCATCGTCACGCCGGAATCTCATACATCGCTAATCCTAGCGGTTCTAAAGCTGTAGGAATCAGCTACAGTGGTGATTTCAAATCGGAAGAGGAAACAGGTATTTCCCATATTTCCAAAGCTTTGAAAGCTGGGGAACTCGGCCCTAACGATGTTCAAGTCTACGAGAAGGGCGATTACACTGTTTTCGCCGTTCGCGGTGAACGTGCTTATGGCTGGGAAGATGAAGGCGACCGTAATCTAAAAGATCGTGTGGAGAAAGAGGCTCTTTCCCGCTACGAGAACTGGAGCAGCAATGCTAACTGGGATCTCAAGTGGAAACTGAGAAATCTCGGTGGAGATGAGCTCAAAGCTCGTCTGACCGGAAAAGTCAAGCCCATGCCAAAAACTAAAGCTGCCATGATAAACAAGATCATCGAGCTAGAGGGTGAGGCTTCTGAGCGTCATCCCGCCATCGGAGAATTCCAAACCGGCCAGGCTCTCGTGGTGGTTACTAAGGACCCACTCGAGGCGAAACTAATGAAGAAGATGAAAGCCTCTCACGAGGCCGGTTATTTGAGAGTCGGAGGCTCTAGCAATCCTTTCAGCAACGGAAATCTTTTCTATGACGAAAGAGACCTCACAAGAGAATTCAAAACTGATCTAGTGAAGAGTGAAGAGGCCAATAAGTATGCTAAGGCTTATGTTTCGGATACCAGGGCAAAGCTCGGTGAATCCGGCCATGTTTATGCCGTGAGCCCAGATGTTCAAGAGCCGGACGGGGATATTCGCAACTCTCGTTTCTGGTTAAATTACTCTCCAAAGAATGGAAAGCAAATTTTCGGTTGGTTCAATAAGACACAATTGGAAAGAATCGCTAGCGGCGATCTCTCGGATGTGAAAGAAAGATAATGGCGAAATTTCATATTGATCCAGCCGGTAATCCTGGACTTTGCAGAGCCACTAAGCGCTGTCCTTACGGAAGCTTAGAGAACGATCATTTCTCTTCGGAGGCTGCGGCTCGCAAATCCTACGAGTTGGAAAATACCTACTCGCCATTAGTGTTCAGCGATGAAGCTAAGGCGGTTTTGAGGGAGGTTGGCCCTAGACAACTTCCCAATCGCGCCTGGAGTGCTTTGAGTAGCGCTCTTCAAAGAGATCGTTTCTCCGAGCATGATGTGAACATTGCTCTTACTGCCGCCACGGAGGAGTGGGATAAACTCACGAATATAACTAGCAAATCCCCCTATCAATGGGGAGATGAAGAGATTGATGCTGCTGAAAAGCTCTCGGAAATTTCAACGCTTACTGCCAATGCGGCTAAGGTTAGTAACCTATTCAAAACCATTCGTCTTCAGGCTATAAAAGACCAATTTGGCGCCGTGTAATATTTGACAGGGACATCCTTTTAGTGTAAAGTGGCATTTGACCACAAAATAGCTTAGAGGAGCATCCCTATGAAGATGACTGAAGCGCCAGTCAATAGAACTACCAACGCTGCTGGTAAAAAGTTCTCCGGTCGTTTGAACACCGCGAAGCTCGGCTCGTTCATGCAGACCCTCATTCGTAACTACAACAACCCCGATCTCGCAACTCTTCGCGAGTGGGTGAGTAACGCCCATGACAGTCATGTCCAGGCCGGCCAGACTCGACCCATCCGTGTAACCCTTCCCACCCGACTCGCTCCGGCACTCACCGTTGAGGACTGGGGCATTGGTATGTCCTATGACGATGTTGAGAACACCTATGCCGTGATGCTCACCTCCACCAAGGATCTCGATAATGACGGGATCGGAGGCTTCGGTATCGGTGGTAAGTCCGCCCTCGCCATCGCCGATCAGTACACCATGGTCACCATCAAGGATGGCCTCAAGAACATCTTCATCTTCGAGCGCTCCGACGAGGGTGGTCTCGAGGTTAGCAATGCACTAGAGAACGCTCCGACAGACGAGCCCAACGGCGTAAAGGTCACCGTGGCTGTTTCGGATTCTCGCATGTTCTCGAAAGAGAACCTCACCAATGTTCTCGGAGGTTGGAAGAAGGAAGAGCTAGAACTCGTCGGCGGGGAATGGAATTCCATCTACGACGGCACCATCGAGTTCCCCAACGGTTTTGTTGAGGCGAAGTCGTTCTCTAACGAAGCGGTAGATCACTATGGGAACCGTAACTACCTCCAGATCATGGTGGGGCCGGTCATGTACCCGATCACCAACCGCGCTCACCACTCCCTCGGTGAGAAGTTCCGCAATATCCACAATGCTCTTCAAGGCCGTGTCGTCCTCAAGCTTCCTATTGGAAGCGTTACCGTGCCTTCCTCCCGTGAGGTTATCGAGGACACGGACGCCAACGCTGAAGTCATCATTAAGCATGTGCAGCAGCTAACTGCTCAGATCCAGGCTCACGTGGATGGAATCGTGGCTAACCTCTCCTCTGTGGAGGATGCTTACAAGTTCTCAACCTCCACCTTCGCTCAGCAGTCCCGCCTCGCCGTAACCTACGAGGGCCGCGACCTTACCTCGGTGAAGTACGCCTATCGCAATCTTTTCGATGTCCAGGTAATCAACAAGCGGGACTATGACCGGAAATCCGGACAGTACATTGAATCTTCGCGGTTCCAGCTCAATGCTCCCGTCAACAAAGAGACCGAAATTCTCGGCTCCGATGTGGATATTGTTGTTTTTGTTGAGAAAGCTGACAATGATTTCTCGGTGGACACCTACCGAAAGTACCTGCGCAGTCATGTAGAGGTTTGGCTCGCCGATGATAAGAACAAGAATCGTCGCCGAAACAGAAGAAACTACTACGGCAACAGCAACCCGACCATCATCATCACGGATAAGAAGGATCCACTCATGGAGGTTACCTCTACCGTGTGGAACTACTCTGACCTGAGAAAGACGGCGGTCGTTCCTAAGAAGAGTTCAGTGAAGCTCTCCGACCAGCAGCGCCGTGCTCGTGTCAATGAGCTGGTTGCCTACCAGTACAGCGAATCGGGGGTCGAGCGACACTCCACCGTTGCTGAGCTCTCTTTGGAGCCGAAGGATACACAGGTCGTTCTCATCCAGAGCACCGGGGTTCAGCACTACGTTGTTGCCTTCCGCGCTCTCTTTGGCCTCGGTGACGAGCTCGTAGTCCTGCAGAACAAGAAGAGCTTTGAAAGCTTCAAACGGTTCTTCACTAAGGCCGTTCTAGTTGACGAGTTCCTCGAGAACCTCTCCACGAAGAAGAAACTGGCCGCTCACAAGCTTCTAGATAAGGCCCGTGAGGTTTCCGGCTCTGTTTCGCTGGACAGCAGTGCTCTCATGACCATCGAGACGCTAAAGGCTGAGGGGCTCCTAGAACAGGAAGCAATCGACTTCCTCTACTCTCCGGAGGTTCGACTCATCGCTCCGTTCTCTTCACTTTGGTCACGTCCTACGAATAACGTCTCCACGGTGAACTACGAAGCTTTCATTAAGTTCGTACATCCCGGTCAGCGTCCAATCACGAGCTACCGCAAGATGACTGGTCCTTTCTCTCTCGCCACCAGCTGGCGCGGTGAGATTGACAACCGTGAGCTCGCAGAATACCTCAACTGGTCGGCAAAGCGTCGGCTTTCTTCAACCAAAGTTTGATAAAATACTCTAACTTCGAAAGGATTTACAATGTCAACAATCTGGTCTCGTACAGATGGTGCCAATGGTCCCAGTCTTTCCATCATCTTCTCCAACGGAGAAGTAGCTCTAATCGGTAAAGAGCATGTGAACCTCGCCGCCATCACTGTCAAGCTCGCAGAGGGTATCGAGGAGGATGCTCTTCGTGAACTCATCAGCCCCGCAAAGAACATCGCGGCTCGTTTCCAGCGCCTTTCCGAAAGAATCACCACGGACGGCGCAAACATTCTTCTCGATGGAGATGTTATTAACGATGGTCTCACGGATTACATCCTTGAGCTTATTCGTCTGGAGAACGAGGGTGAGGCTTCTCTCTCATGGAAGCCTTTCGTGAACTTCCTTGAGAAGCTCTCGCAAAACCCTTCAGCCTCCTCGAAGTCAAGCCTCTATGCTTTCATTCAGAAGCACGGACTCACCATTCGTAACGATGGTGACTTCATTGCCTACAAGGGGCTTACCGCTAAGCACACTTCGCTTCACTCCGGTCCCGGTATCGTGAACAACATTAAGATGAACGGACAGCTTCCAAACCTTCCGGGAAACATTGTTGAGATTGCTCGCTCGCTGGTGGTTGAGGATCAGCAGCGCGGTTGCACCGTCGGCCTCCACGCCGGTACCCTACACTATGCCTCGACCTACGGCACTGAGTTGGTAGCTGTGGCAATCAACCCTCGTGACGTTGTTTCTGTTCCTCTCGATTCGAACTTTCAGAAGCTTCGTGTCTGCCGCTACGAGGTCATCACCGATGTGCCGCGACCTGCCCGCGAATCAACTCCGGCTGCTCGCCAGGCTCCCCTCTGGAACGGACCTCAGCGTTTCGCACCTGCGAAGCCTGCTGTTGACCCTAAGCTTCTCAAGAAGCTTGAGAAGGCTGTGAAGAACGGTACAGAGCTCGTTGTGAGCTACAAGCCACTCCACTCCCGCACGGCTAAGACCTACTCGGTGAAGCCCACCCGTATTGATGGAGACCTACTTCACTTGAACCTCACGGGGTACGAGGGTGGTAACCGCACCTTTATCATTACTCAGATTGAGTCGGCTAAGAAAGTTGACGATGGAAAGTCCAAGAAGGGATCAAAGAAAGCTAAAACTTCTGATCCTCGAGTGACAGTGGTTCCCAACAAAGTCGCTCCTTCCTTCGGCAGAGGTCCGCTTATCATCACTAATGTTGCTGAAAGTGAAGCAGTTAGAACGGTGAAGACCGCAATCAAAGAGGGAAAGCTCGTGACCGTTAAATACGCCACAGCCAACCACTCCGTAAAGACATACCTGGTGAAGCCGCTCTCCATCGTAGACGGAAAGCTTCGTCTACAGCTCCCTTCGGAGAACAATGCTCGTCGTGACTTCTCCTTGAAGAACATCGTCGGCGCCGAGGCTCACCGTGAATCGAAAAAGAACAAGGGTAGCAAAAAGAAGTAACCCTAGCTAGACCGAAAATGGCAACTTACTCACAGGGAAGAGTAAGTTGCCATTTTTGTTTGACTTTTAGCAAGCTTCAATGTATGGTTTAACTATGAACACACGAAGCAATCGCTACTACATCCTCCGTTCTGTTATCCGATTCGTTTTCGCTTTCCTCGTGACCGCAGCTCTTGTGATCGGGATTCCGTTGGCTGTCGAGGCCGTTTGGCCTGCGTTGGTGCTCTCGGCAATTCTTTGGGCAATCGTGCTTTACCCCCATGCAAAGGCCTTCCACCAGCGTGGTCGCCTGCGCCTCCTGGCTAACGCTGGCTAACGCTCTCAGCGAGTTTCTCATGGGCCGGGTGGATAATCAAACATATCCACCCGGCCTTTTTAGACTCGCTTCTAGCTTGGAATAAGTTAGAGAGAGCTTTACTGATTTTATTTGTTTCCAGCTGGTAAAATGACCTCAAGGGAGGGTAGGATAAACCATGGCATATCACATCAATCCAAATTCTGGTTCTGTAGGTAAATGTAGAGCTGACGCGGGAAACTGTCCTTTCGGTCCTGTTGAGGATCACTATGACTCCCCCGCTAGTGCTCGTTTAGCTTTTGAGAAGAAAATGTCGGCTAATCCTTTAGATAGATCAACACTAAAGTCATTAACTGCCGATGAGCTTAGAGCGGTTCTCCTCAAAGAGGCTACTGAAATCGGTTTAGATCCGAAAAAAATAGCTAAAGCATCTCTTTTTGCTAAAGAGCTCCATCGTGGACAATTTCGTTCCGCGGCTCCATGGGAGGAACGCCCCGCTTACATTACTCATCCTTATCGAAACTCCATAAGGTTAATCCGCTGGGGCTGTAAAGATCAGAATGTTATCCTCGGTGCTATTTTCCACGATACTGTTGAGGATTGCGCTGAAAAATACTGTGACGCTAGAGGTATTCAGTACTCTAGCCCGCAGGAAGCTAGAGATATTCTTCTCGCGAAAATTCGTAAGGACTACGGTAAACGAGTAGCGGAGATTGTTCTCAAACTTTCTAACCCCTACCAGAGCGATGAAGAGCGCGCCGCCATGACCATTGAGCAAAAGAACAGTGATTATGCTTTTCACGTGGAAGAGGCTATTAAAGATGACCACGATGTTCTTCTAGGCAAACTATCCGACCTCCACGATAACGCCGCTTCACTTCATCATACTGCTTGGCCAGGTCGCGAGAAGCAGACTAAGAAACAGGCTACTAAGTACATGCAGACTATGCCGGCGTTTCGTACTGAGCTAGCTCGAAATCCTCTAAAAGATCCGGTTCTACGGAAAAGCACTTTTGACTCAATCGTTCTTATTGAGGATCGTCTAAGGGATATTCTCGAACCAAAAGGTTGACTTTCGTTTAGTTCTTATGTAGAATTGTCGTATGAGAACAAAAATGCTGCTCAATGAAGCCGAAACGGAGCTTTATTGGTTTTTCATTCCCGAGGGAGCGAAAAGCTGGGCGCGAATCCTTCGCCTATGGTCGCTTGAAACCAACGGTGATCTAATCAAGAAAATCTCAAAACTGCGCTCATTCGATAAGGAGAAGCCTTCGGACGAACTCAATGTTGAGATTATTCGAAAGACAAACCCTGCCGTAGGAGAGGATGACGCTAAGTCTATTCTTCGTAATATTCAGAGCGTCCTTCGGCAGAATGATGGAGAGCGCCCGCTGTTCTCAGCCTACGTGCTCAACGAGTTTCTCAATCAAAGTGAAATCGAGCGCTATGGTGATTTCCTCGAACTTCGCTGGGATGAGCTCTACGATGATTTGAAGAGCTACAGGTTCAATATCTATCCCAACACTTTCAAAATCTTCAAGTTGTTTCAGGTGAAGGAATCTATTCTCCTCCTGCGCTCTCGTACAACTGCGGTGGTCAAGGCTGCACTAGAGAATCTCACCATCGAGGAGCTTTCAAAGCTTTCAAAGATGGATGAGCGAGCTCTACGTAGTAAAGCGGCCGTTATCCCAGAGAGAATTTCTGCCCTTCTCGCGCCGGTGGAAAAGCTTCCCTCCGCCGATGTGGTGCAGAATGAATTCTTTGTTGCCTTCTCCCGCACGGTGGCTAAAGCAGGTATTTACTCAGGTCGTAATCATTTTTCGCAGGCTGAAGATTTCATTCTTTATCTCAACAAGATTCACAAGTTTCTTTACATTGATCCGAAGTCAGCTCGGGCGGACGCTATCCCGTCATCTTCGGCTAGTCGAATCGCTCAACTCATTGTGAACAATCCCAATGAGTTCACTCCTCTTGCCGTGACGGCAATTGTTTTCTCGATCTCCTACCCCGAATTGTTTAGTTCCTCCTCTCGAGCCGCCGCTCGCCGATTCTTCGTTACGATCAGTGAGCACTCCGATGAGAGAGCAGTGGCCGCTCTCAAAGCCATCGCTAACATTGGAGTGATCCATCGCGGTAACCTGCCTTCGGTGGCAGAGCTTGAGCAGGCGCTCAATGAGGGCCTCTTCGAACTTGACTTGGATCCGGTTGCTCTGTTCGCTCTCATGGGTTTCACAAGCAACACTCGGAGAGTACTTTCACAGGATGCAAGTGATTTCATCCGCGCAAACGTTCGCCGCTAAGGCTACTCGTTAGAAAAACTCCTGAGCTTAGGAGTTTTCATGGCAAAGTTTCACATCAACCCCCAGACCGGTGACGCGGGTCCCTGCAACGCGGCAAAAGGCGGCTGCCCCTTCGGTGGCGATGAGATACACTTTACTTCATTGACCGCCGCTAGAGAGGCCTCCGAAAAACTTCTAGCAAATTCCTACGGTGACGGTGCTCTAGTTAAGCGCACTCTTCAGGAGCTCAACTCTATCGCTAAAGACACAAGCGACCCCGAAGCCATCGCGAGCATAATCGCCAACGGCTCCGAAAGAACTTTGAATAACCTTGCTCAGAACAAGAACCTCACGGACGAGCAGGCGAAAGATGCATTGGAAAAGGCTACTACCCCCAGAGTGAGAGCCATGCTCATGAGCAGAGGTCCTCAAGGGAATTTTGAGAACATGACTCCTGCAGATTACGAAGAGATAGTATTTCAGCAGGCTAAAAAGGGCTTCTCTTCGGCCGCAGCTCGAGCCTATGTAAACAATCCCTTTGTTTCCGATGAGGCCTACAGAGAGGCTATGGCAAGTTCACGGATTAAGGACAGAGACAAAACTCCTCTTCTGGCTCAAACCCTCGGGGAAGACAATAAGATTACGCCGAAGTTCTTCACTTCGGAGCTAGAAAAAGGCGGCTGGAAAAGCTATCCCGTTAGCCCTCGCAATGCGGTAAAAAACGGAAAACTTCAAGAGGATGTTTTGAAGAGAGCTCCCGAGGAATATCTAGACTCTCTAGCATCGAATCACCTGGTAAACTTGGACAGCGATGATCTTGACATGCTAACCGACGTTGCCACAAATAGAGGTCACGAAAGACTTGCTCAGAGCATTGTGCGCTCCCCAAATATGAGTGCCCTTAGCCTGTCGAAGCTTGCTAACGGGAGCTCAGAAAATGTTGCTGAGGTAATATTCAACCATCCGAATGCGAGTTCCTACACTCTTGACGCTGTTGCGGCTAATTACCCTGACAAGCCTTTTGTGAAAGTAGGTAAGCTAAGAAGGTCACTCGGAGATTCGGCCATCGACTCATTGGTGGTTAGTCGCGGTGGGCGTCAGTTGGCTCGTGCCTATTCCGAAACTACCTTGACTTTTGACATGGCTAAAGTCAAGGCGCTGGGGCTCACCAAGGAAGATATCTACCACATCGGTAATGCCAAAGGATACAATGCTGGTGTTGGTTTTGATGAAGATTCCGGGGTTCTTACCTTAAGGGTTGACACTTCAGACTGATTAGTCTAAACCAATTTTTGGTAAAATAGCCATAAGGTTCTGAAAGGGGAAACCGTGGCTATTTACAACCACATCTGTGAAGTTTGTGGAAAAGAGTCACTGTTGACCCCGGAAGAGGCTTATTCGGCCGGTTGGGATTACCCACCTAAGATGGGGGAGTTCGGTACTATTTCTCCTCGCACCTGCGGCGATTGTCCCATGAATGCCACCATCTGGTGGGAGTTGGTCGTGAATAAAGTCTCAGCCGAGTCATTGTCAGCTTCTCAGAAGAAGACCATTGAACGAATCATGCAAGAGCCAGCAAGCGTAATCATAATCAAGTAAGTAAGAGGAAGCCATGAGCCGCACAAAACAAATTATCCTTGGAAACGAGTTTTCTGAGAAAAGATCATTCGCAAAAAATCCAGCCAATTTAGCGGCTCTTCAATCCGCCGGGGTAGCTAAGTTCTCAGAAATTATGGATTTCACCTCCACGCCCGAGGATATTGTTACCCTCGTAGCCGAATTTCGCACCGCATCTCAGGCAGCCATCGCAGTGGATTTGGCTAAGCCTTCGAGTAATTACAGATACTCAAGCCGCCCCGCAAGTCCTAGTGCCACGGATCGCAGTGAGCTCTTTATAAAAGTTCTAGTTGATTTTCTAGCGAAACGCTATAGTTATTCTAGCAAGTTCTCTGAACAGCTCCTATCGGTACTCAGACAAGCAACCTGGGGTTGGAAAAAGGATAGCTCCGGAGAAACAACTCTTGTTTCCGCAGCCATGCTCAACGAGTTCCTAAATACCACGGATGAAACCAGAACTTATGGTGATTTTCTAGAGGAAAACTGGGACACTATTTACGCTCGCTATGAAAAAGGGGACTTTTCTCAATATGCCTGGACCGCCGAGGTTCTAGGTGAGGTTGAGGGACAGGGGCTTCTAAGCTTCAGACCTCGTTTACCTAAAAAGTCTCGACAGCTTTTAGAGGATTTATCTCTAGCTGAAATCAAAATGATCCGGTTGAATAAAAAATCTCTTCGGTGGGTTACAAATGCCTCTTTCCCCACAAGAATCAAGAGCGTTCTCGGGGTAGCCAACGGGGATAAGAGCGTTGGAACCCCTCCAGTATCCGTGACAAATAGATTCTATTCAGCTTTGGCAAAGGTTCAAGGGAGAGTTAGTGACGGAGTTTCCTATAGCTTAGTTGATGTTAACAGAGTTTTCGTGACTGAAGTTATGAAAGAAATACGTTTAACCTCAGATAAATCATCCGTAAGTTCCGATTTGCTTTTTACTGACAAAGCTAAGCGCTACGCGGACTTCCTCTTTGAAAATGCGGACAATTTCAATCTCCACGAGATGTTTTTCGCCATCGTGCCGGTGATTCACACTAAATGGATTGCTCGGTCCGGAACCCGAGAAGAGATTCTAGATTTCTTCCTAAGCGTTCTAGATAAGTATGACACCGATTCCGCGATGGATATTTTCAGAATGGTCGGTGAGGCTGGCGCCACCTACGACTTAGAGCTGCCGACTATTCTTCAATGGAGAAAAGCTCTAGATCTCGGAACCCTCGATGTTATTCTAGACGCCTCGATCACCATGGCTTTAGTTTCGGTGAGTGAAAAAGTTGTGCCAAAGAACACTAAGCAAACCCCACTTCGGGCGGTTTTCGGGAAGAGGAGCTGATGGTCAAACACTCTTATAGAAGTTCCGCAGCAACGCTGGAGCGCTGGTTCATTCCTATCAAAAATACTTCTACTTGGGGCCCGAGAACCTATTTCTACATGAAGCTTTGGCCGGACGAGACTAATCCTCGTGTGTTAGCCTCTATCAAAGACAATAAGCAACAGATGTATATGATTAGGGCAGAGCTCAAGGAGGCCAATGAGCGCTGGATAAAGCAGGTTAATCCGAAAATGTCGGATGACATGGTGAAAATAGTAGTTAAAAGCTTGGAGAACTATCTAAGCAAAGGTGAATACCAGCTCTATTCCACCCTGGCTCTCAACGAGTTCCTCAATCAAGATGAGATTACGGTCTATAGGGATTTTCTAGAGAATAATCATGAGAAGATCTCGGGTTTCGTTGAAGCGCTAACTTTTCCTCAGTACTCTCACAGTAAGAATGTTATCGAGCATCTCTCTGAGTCAAAGCACATTCTTCAGCTTCGACCGGGCGCTAAAAATGATTTGAAAGATTCAGTGGAGTTTTTGACTCTGGATCAAATAAAAACTCTACTCAAAGAGCCGATCAAAGAACTTTTGACTCAACCGGGAACGGTGCCCAAGGTGATCGCCGCTAAACTCGCTAAACAGCGTGGCGAAGTTGAAAGACTGCCGGGAACTGCTCAGATTTACAACACATTTTTCTTAGCCTTCTCAAAAGGCTTGGCTAAAGAGTCATCTTCAGCAGGTTACCGTTTTGATAAGCTTAGCACACTAGTCGTGGAATACCTCAATGATTTTATGAAAGATGTCTACACGAAGAGTGAACACAGTCAACTAGGTCAAATATCTTCAGCTCAAGCTTTAGCTCTCTCAAATTACTTTTTGGATATAGCTGAAGAACTTACTCCTCGCGAGCTTTTCGCGGTGTTGGCAGGTTTAGGAACTCCCGGTATATTCTCTCGTGGGAACAGAGCAACATCTAGAGAATTCCTAATCAAAGCCACCGCTCTTCCTCGTGAAGAATCAATAGATTTCTTCAAATCTCTATCTCAAGTGATTATCTCATACGAGGAGAGCCTTCCGTCGGCTCAGCAGTGGCTTAGCGCCCTGGAAAATGATGAGTTAGTTCTCGGTGACGGAATAATGATGGCTGCCATAGTCTCCGGTGGTGAGGTGAATGATTATAGGCCCATCTACGCTCAGCAATCATTCCGTCGGCAACTGAATGTCCATTGCGCTAACTGATTTCAAGTGATACCATGGTCTTATGACCACTCCTAGCCCTGCCCGTTTCGCACTGATGAATGATGTGCGTACTAGGACTTTGAAGCTGCTTCAATCGAGAGGTTGGAAGGGTTGGACGGTTACTTTTGATCGCGCTCTTACTAGGGCGGGGCAGTGCCGTTATCCTAAGAAGGAAATCTGCTTCAGTATTCTCTTTCTAGAGAACGCGGATGCTGCCGCCGTTGAGAACACGATCATTCACGAAGTTTCTCACGCTTTCGCGGGGCCTCTTGCCGGTCACGGGCCTCAGTGGGCCTCCATTTGTGAGGGTCTCGGCGGTAGGCCTTCCTCTCACACGGTTATCCCTACGGGTCTCGCCACCCACGAAAACTTCCCCTGGCTCGGCACCTGCCCAGCCTGCGGCTACTGCACTGGCCTTTCGGAGGCACCGCAGGACGTGTGGCTCTGCAGCGCATGCCCTAAGACGGTGGACAAGCGTACTCGTATTTTCTCCTGGAGCCGTAACGGCGAGCGCGTTGCCCCGCTGCAAATCGGTGGAAACTACTCTGAAGAGTACTCCAGGGCTTTCCCGCTGGTGGCGGCATGAGTGATCGAACTCCAACCGAGATTAACGAGAGAATTAACAAGTTTTTCGGAAAAGATTTCGTGAATGCCGAAGCTAGCTGCCCACTTTGTGGAGCTTCGATAAAATGGAATTGGACAAGTACTGAAAACATGGCTATTCACATTGATTGGCATGAAAAATGGCTATTTTGGGAGACTGTAAATGACTAAGCTAGACGCAACTATCGAGAATGGTCGCGTTACTTTCAACAGCGGCTAGATCATCA
>Ga0247808_10000093_pt1 | contig 68294 bp, 50 predicted proteins | sample UWRJL089202R1_FD_179914 | JGI IMG/M metagenome (GOLD analysis project Ga0247808, IMG submission 179914) | Plant litter microbial communities from Arlington Agricultural Research Station in Wisconsin, United States - UWRJ-L089-202R-1 | ecosystem: Environmental > Terrestrial > Plant litter >...
TTTACTCCTGACCATTTTCATTAATATGCGAATTGTAGACCTATGAAAGTATCAACCACAGAGCCGTTCCAAATCATTTACTCTTTGCTAGAGCATGAGTTCTTGGGCTATTTGTTCGAGTCGTACGTGGTACAACTCGATCAAAAAGCGCGTTTGACGCTCAAACACCAGAACATCTCTTCGAAGAATGCAGAGGAGTTTGCTTCCGGTCTTGATGAAGTGGATTTTAAACTCATCAAGATCATGGATGCCATGCAGCAGGATTCCATCATCAAGAAGTTTAGCAATAAGAAGGTAACAGCGACAGAGTTTTTCGCTAAAGTATACCATAAGGAAAAAGGTGATTCTTTATTACAAGAAGCGATTGCCGCATATATCGAAGGAAAGAAAGTAGAAGTACTTGATTTGTTAAAAGATAAAATGGTTTTCGAAATGGGTCACGATGGCGAACCGACCTGGAAGCGCATTGCTATTGCGCCACAGAAGGCTTCCGTCATTTTTCATTTTGTAAGAAACGAAGACAATACACATTATTATCCAACCATTAAATACGATGGAGAACGCGTAGATTTCCAAAGTAAAAACGCTATTCTCGTTACCATACATCCTGCATGGCTGTTGGTAGAGAATACCATGTACAGTTTTGAGAAAGATGTTGATGGAAATAAACTAAGACCTTTCCTGAACAAGAAATACATTCTCATTCCGAAAAAACTGGAAGACACCTACTACGAACGTTTCATCAGTCCTCTGATTGCCTCGTTTGATGTAATGGCCCGTGGATTCAGAATCAATACCGAACGTCATGCACCCACTGCTTTGTTGACTTTTGCGGAACTGGCTCCGGCTGTGGCTGCGGTGAGTTTGTTCGGAGATAACCCATCAGAAGAAATACAGGAAGACGATAAACTGGTATTTAGTTTATCGTTTAAATACGGCGGTTATGCTTTCCCTGCGGACAGTTCCCTGCCTTGCTTTGTAAAAGTGGAGAAGAACGGTGACGACGTATTGTTTCATAAAATCATTCGTGAATCCAGTTGGGAAAAAGACATCCTGGCATTTTTCAAAACACACGACATCGATTTCAAAAGAGGAAAACAAGTCATTGATAAATCGCTGGGTCTTTCTTTATTGAATTCACTCAACAATGTGTTGGTAGAAAAAGGAGTCGCCATCACACAAGCCAATAACGACGGCAAGCGGTACTTTGTGGGCGATTCAACGATTAGCCTGGAAGTGCGTGAAAACAACGACTGGTTTGACGTGTATGCCATCGTCCGTTTTGGCACCTACGAAATTCCATTCATTCAATTGAAGAAATACATTCAGGCGAAGAAAAAAGAGTTTGTATTGCCGAATGGTGAAATTGCCGTGATTCCGGAAGAATGGTTTACCAAGTATTCGGAGCTTTTTGCTTTTGTAGAAGACAGAGACGGACAAATTCTATTACAGAAACACCATCTCGCTCTGGTGAAAGAACTGGAGAATGGAAACCTGGCAAAAGTTTCCATCAACAAAAAACTGGAACAACTGCGTGACTTCGACAAGATCGACGATGTGCCTTTACCTGCAGGCTTCAAAGGTGAATTGAGACCTTACCAAAAGGCAGGTTACAACTGGATGAATTTTTTAGCGGAGTACAATTTCGGAGGATGTTTGGCCGACGACATGGGTTTGGGTAAAACCGTGCAAACACTGGCTTTGCTGCAGCAGCAAAAAGAGAATTATGTCGGTTGCACCAACTTGCTCATCATGCCGACGTCTCTTATTTTCAACTGGGAGATGGAAGCGCGCAAGTTTACACCGGGTATGAAAATATTAAACTATACCGGCATACACCGCGAGAAGGACTTTAGTAAGTTTTGTGAATACGATCTGGTATTGACCTCATACGGCACGGTACGGATGGACATAGAAATTTTAAAGCAGGTATTCTTCCACTACGTTATTTTGGATGAATCACAAGTCATTAAAAATCCGGATTCCATCATTGCCAAATCGGTTACCGAATTGAAAAGCAAACACCGCTTGATCCTTACGGGTACACCGATTGAAAACTCTACGCTGGATCTTTGGTCACAAATGTCTTTTGTCAATCCTGGATTGCTGGGTACGCAGCGTTTCTTCAAAAATGAATTTTTGAATCCGATCGAGAAGAAGCACGATGAACTCAAAACAAAAAAACTATATGCGCTGATTAAACCGTTTGTTTTGCGTCGCCAAAAATCACAAGTAGTAAAAGACTTGCCGGATAAAATTGAAAACATTCAGTACTGCTCCATGACAGAAGAGCAGGAAAAAGAATACGAAAAAGTTAAATCAAATTACCGCAATTTGATTTTGGATTCTATCGAACAGAAAGGCGTCGGTGCTTCACAGATCTTGTTGTTGCAAGGCTTGACGCGTCTTCGTCAAATTGCCAACCACCCTATTCTGGCAGAAAGCGAGTATGTAGACGGTTCGGGAAAAATGGAAGATGTGGTGCACATGTTGGACAGAGCCCTGGCAGAGAATCACAAAATTTTGATCTTCAGTCAATTTGTAAAACACCTGCATTTGTACGCCGATTACTTAAAAGAGAAAAAAATTGATTTCGCTTACCTTGATGGTTCCACGAAGGAGCGTCAGAAAGAAGTAGATAAATTTCAGGAATCCGAAGACAAAAGAATTTTCCTGATCTCTTTAAAAGCAGGAGGATTAGGATTGAACCTGACGGCTGCGGATTATGTATTCCTACTGGATCCATGGTGGAATCCAGCCATCGAAGCACAGGCCATAGACCGTGCCTACCGTATCGGACAGAAGAACAATGTCTTTACTTACAAGTTCATCACAAAAAATACAGTAGAAGAAAAAATCCTGATGCTGCAACAAAACAAATTACGCTTGGCGCAAGAGTTGATTACGACGGAGGAGAGTTTTGTGAAGAATTTGAGCAAGGAGGATATACAGTCGATATTTGAATAAATGGTGAAGAGTGAGTAGGGAAGGGTGAAGTGTAAGCAAAGTATGCTATTCACCCTTCACTACTCACTCTTCACCTTCTTTATACCAAGAAGAATACTTCACATAATTATTCGCGATCCGATCAATCTGACCCTTTAATAAATCTTCACCTAACACTTTTATTTTTTTAGCAGGAATACCGGCATATAAGCAACCGGATTCAAGGCGAGTGTTTTCAAGCACGACAGAGCCAGCGGCTACCAAAACATTCGGTTCAATGTGTGCATGGTCCATAACAATGGCTCCCATACCAATCAGTACATTGTCTTCAATGGTGCAACCGTGTACAATGGCATGATGACCGATGGAAACATTATTGCCGATCGTAAGCGGTGCTTTTTCAAAGGTGCAGTGTAAACAGGCACCGTCCTGTACATTGACTTTATTGCCCATGCGAATGCTGTTGACATCCCCACGGATGACCGCATTGAACCAAATGCTGCAATCGTCTCCGGCAATGACATCACCGATCACGGTAGCATTTTCTGAGAGGTAGATATTTTTGCCAAAAGAAGGGGTTTTACCCAAGATGGTTTTGATGAGGGCCATAGAAATTAGTGATCAGTGATCAGTTGTCAGTGATCAGTAAATGTAACAAAATATTGCCTGGATGGGTAATTCAAATGTCAGTAACTGGTGTATTAAAATCTGACTACTGACTACTGACCACTGATCACTTTTCATTAAATTGTACCAAATCTCCCAATACACGTATGTCTGAGAAAAAATTGTTTTTACTGGATGCCATGGCGCTGATCTACCGTGCCCATTTCGCATTCAGTAAAGCACCACGAATTACTTCAAAGGGTTTAAACACCAGCGCTGTGTTTGGTTTTGCCAACAGTTTGCTGGAGATCATAAAAAATGAAAAGCCTACGCACATTGGTGTTGCTTTCGATTTACCCGGACCTACCTTGCGTCACGAACGTTTTGCTGAATACAAAGCCAACCGTCAGGAACAACCTGAAGATATTGCTATCGCCATTCCTTTAGTCCGTCGTTTGCTGGAAGCTTTGTGTATTCCCATTTTGGAAATGCCCGGTTACGAAGCCGATGATTTAGTAGGAACTTTAGCAAAAAAAGCCGCGCGTGCAGGATTCGATGTATACATGATGACCATGGACAAGGATTACATGCAATTGGTGGAAGAGCATATCTTCTTGTATCGTCCGGCTTACATGGGCAACGGGGCGGAAGTGTATGACATCCCTAAAGTATTGGAGCGCTTCGGTATCGCCAATGTAGATCAGGTAAGAGATATACTCGGATTACAAGGTGATGCTGTAGATAACATTCCTGGCATTCCGGGTATCGGAGAGAAGACAGCCCAAAAACTCATTGCACAATACGGATCAGTAGAGAATCTGATTGCCAATGCACACGAATTAAAAGGAAAACAAAAAGAAAATGTGATCGCGTTTGCCGAGCAAGGCTTGTTATCAAAAGAACTGGCAACCATTGAAATCAATGTGCCGGTAGCATTTGATGAAAGCGCCTTGTTGCAATGCGAACCGAAAAGAGAATTATTAATTCCTCTATTGGAAGAACTGGAATTCAAGAACCTCAGCAAACGTTTGCTGGGTGAGGAGCTACCGATTGTTACCGTTACAACTTCCACGGCTAAATCTAAAAAACCAAAGATCTCTTCTGAAGGAACACTTTCTTTATTTGGCGGAACGGCACCTGCTGAAGTTTTGACAGCAGAAGGTGAAGAATCGGAAACAGAGGAAACACAGAAAGACACTATTCATACACGTATCCACGATTACAGAACGGTGGATACAGAAGCATTGATGCAGGCACTATTGTCGCATTTGATGCTGCAGAAAGAAGTCTGCTTCGATACAGAAACCACTTCGTTGGAATCAAAGGAAGCCGAGTTGGTAGGTTTGTCTTTTGCTTATCTGGTGGGGGAAGCATTTTATGTACCGGTACCGGCGGAACGTGAAGAAGCGCAACGCATCATCAATCTATTCAAACCCTTCTTTTTAGAAGAATCCATCACAAAGATCGGTCAAAACATCAAGTACGATATTTTAGTCTTGAAAAATTATGGCATCGATGTGAAAGGACCATTGTTTGACACCATGATTGCGCATTACCTGCTGGAGCCAGACATGCGCCATAACATGGACATGCTGTCTTCTGTTTATTTAAATTACAAACCGGTTTCGATTGAAGAACTCATCGGGAAGAAAGGAGTGTCGCAAGGCAACATGCGCGATGTAGCCATCGACAAGATCACCGCTTATGCCAGTGAAGATGCCGATGTCACGTTGCAATTGAAACATTTCTTTGCGCCGATGTTGAAAACGGCGGAACAGGAAAAGCTGTTCAACGAAGTCGAAACACCGCTTTCTCAGGTATTGGCAGACATGGAGTTTGAAGGGGTGAAGATTGATTCTTCTGCCTTGAAGGACTATTCAGAGATCCTGGCGGGTGAAATAGTAAAGTTGGAGAAAAACATATATGCTGTAGCGGGTGTACAGTTCAACATTTCTTCTCCAAAACAGTTGGGTGAAGTGTTGTTTGAAACATTAAAAATTGATCCGGGGGCGAAGAAAACGAAAACGGGTCAATATGCCACAGGAGAGGAAGTGTTATCCAAACTTTCAGAACATGCCATCGTCAACGACATCTTGTCTTTCCGTGAATTGCAAAAGTTAAAATCAACCTATATCGATGCCTTGCCGCAGTTGATCCATCCTTCGGACAACAGAGTACATACGAGTTACAACCAGGCCGTAGCGGCCACAGGGCGATTGAGTTCTACCAATCCCAATTTGCAGAACATCCCGATCCGAACAGAAAGAGGAAAAGAAATTCGTAAAGCCTTTGTGAGTAAAGGTCCGGGCTGGAAATTATTATCTGCCGATTATTCGCAGATCGAATTGCGCATCATGGCGGACTTCAGTAAAGATGTAACCATGATTGAAGCTTTTTCAAAAGGAGAAGACATTCACAACGCGACCGCTTCTAAAGTTTTTAATGTTGCGAAAGAAGAAGTGACTTCTGACATGCGTAGGAAAGCAAAGATGGTCAACTTTGGTATCATCTATGGAATCTCTGCGTTTGGTTTATCTCAACGTTTGAGTATTCCGCGTAAAGAAGCGGCGGAGATCATCGATTCTTATTTCGAGCAATTCCCTGGCATCAAGAGTTACATGGACAGTTCCATTGTAAAAGCAAGAGAATACGAATACGTAGAAACCATCCTGGGCAGGCGACGGTATTTGCGTGACATCAATTCACGAAATTTCACGTTGCGTGGTTTTGCCGAGCGAAATGCTATCAATGCCCCGATACAAGGCTCTGCAGCGGATTTGATCAAACTGGCCATGATCAATATTCAAAGCTGGATCAAGTCTGAAAACCTACAATCCCGCATGACCATGCAGGTGCATGATGAATTGGTGTTTGATGTGAAGGAAGAAGAACTGGAACTGGTAAAAACAAAGGTCAGAGAATTCATGCAAAATGCTATTCAATTGTCTGTTCCTTTGGAAGTTGGGATTGGAGTGGGGGACAATTGGCTGGAAGCGCATTAGAGAGATGAGAAATGTGAAATGAGAGATGTGAATTTTGTGGTGTAACGTTGGTTCGCTATTTTCATTCACATCTCACATCTCACATCTCTCATTTCTCATCTCCATCCCTTTGTAGGCTGAGAAATTTAGGTTACATTTAACCGCTTAAATTATAATCAATCAATAGAATACACACATCATGAGAGCAAAAATTGTTGCCGGTAACTGGAAAATGAATAAAACATTAGAAGAAGGATTGTCTCTTGCTTCTGAAGTAGTCAATATGGTCGCTGATGAAGTCACTGGCGACGTAAAAGTAGTATTGTGTACGCCTTCTATTTACTTGCATGCTGTAGGTAAATTGGTAAGCGGTAAAGTTGCTTTAGGTGCTCAAAACGCCTACGAAAAAGAATCAGGTGCATACACCGGTGAAGTTTCTCCGGCGATGCTGGCTACAGTAGGCGTGAAGTATGTGATCCTGGGTCACAGCGAACGCAGAGAATATTTTGGTGAAACCAATGCGCAATTGGCAGCACGTGTAAACCTGGTATTGAAACAAGGACAAACGCCTCTTTTCTGTTGCGGTGAAACCTTGCAACAAAGAGAAAAAGGAATCCATTTGGATTTTGTAAAACAACAATTGACAGAAAGCTTATTCCATTTGTCAGCGGAAGAAATAGCAAAAGTGGTCATCGCTTACGAACCCATCTGGGCCATCGGTACAGGCGTAACGGCTTCAAAAGAACAAGCACAGGAAATGCATGCTTTATTGCGCGCTCACCTGGCTTCTAAATATGGTCAGGTAGCAGAATCAATTTCTATCCTTTACGGAGGAAGCTGCAAGCCGGACAACGCGCAGGAATTGTTTGCCTGCAAAGACATCGACGGTGGTTTGATCGGTGGCGCTTCTCTGAAAGCCCGCGATTTCGTTGACGTCATCAAATCGTTTTAATTGATTCAATAGAAATTTATAAATCCTTCCCATAGTTTGCACGCTTGAGCTATCGGAGGGATTTTGTTTATGTGTCTTCCTTGCATGAGGGATAGAGCGGAAAGCCCGAAGTGCGTGGGCTTTTGAGGGTGGGCGGACTTGGAGCGATAGCCCGACCCCGCCAGCCAGGCTGCTTTATCCACGAATATTAGCAGGCGGGGACATGCCCAAACTACCTTGCTAACAACACATTCTAAAAACACCTTTCAACATTATTCTTGATGCAACCCAAATACCTCGTTGTTCCCATCACCTGCCAGGAAGAAGACATTGATCTTCTGGTGTATCATCTGTCAGAAAACGGTTTCGAAGCATTCGAAGAAAAGCCCGGACAGTTGGAGGCCTATATTCTTATTGCCGATTATGACAAGGAAGCCATTCACCAATTGATCCAGACCCATTTCCCGGCTTCTACTATTTTGGAGGAAAAAGAACTGGAGAATAAAAACTGGAACGAAGAATGGGAAAAGAACTTTGATCCCATTACGGTCAATAAACATTTGAGAGTGAGGGCAATATTTCATGAGCCGGACCCTGAAATAGAGATGGAACTGGTCATTCAGCCTAAAATGTCATTTGGTACCGGCCATCACGCAACAACAAGACTGATGATGGAAGAAATTCTGGAGCTGTCTTTTGACGGCCTGGATGTAGTGGATGCCGGATGTGGAACAGGTATTCTTGGCATCCTGACGGAGAAACGTGGAGCTAAATCGGTGCTTGCATACGATATCGAAGATTGGGCTTTTGAAAATAGCATTGAAAATGCTAACTTAAATTCCTGCAAAAGAGTAAAAGTATTACAAGGCACAATTGGTACTTTGACGATTGCAGATCAATCCGCTGAGATTGTATTGGCAAACATCAACCGTAACATCCTTTTGGAAGAAATGGGGGAATATGCCAGGGTTCTTAAAAACAAAGGAACTCTCCTACTCAGTGGATTTTACGAAGAAGACATAGCAGTGCTGACCGAAAAGGCCAATTCAGTTGGTCTAAAGGTAGTTGGCTCGAAACTAAAAGATAAATGGGCATTATTAAAATGCGTAAAGGGGTAGTAAGGTGTTTCCGTGGGTTAGCAGCGCTGGCGTTTTTGACGTGTAGCTTTGCTGTGCAGGCACAGATAAAGTTTTCATCGGATCCGTCTGCTTTTCCGAACGACGTCACCACCATTTTATCCGCTTCTAAAAATGAGGCGGCGATACAATCGGCCCAACAGTTTACAGGTATCTGGGGCTCTTTCTCAGGACCGGAACAAAAGAGAATCATTGAAGTTTCTCAAAAACTTCAAAAATCAAAAAAACTCAGAAGCTTTCCTGATTTCTCCAACTTCTTCGCCGATCTGCATTTGATTAAATCCAAAGGCATGGCTGCACATGAGTTGGATACTTTTTTGGTCATCTGCGATAAGGTCATCGGTGAATACGACACACGCAAGTTCGGCGCTTTCTTATCCGGCACCAGACTGATCATGGAAAAGCAAATGCTTTTCGAATCCAAATTCAACAACCTGTATTTTACCGGAGGTACCTTCTCCTTCTCCATCGCCGATGCAGCGGCTGATCAGGGAGCGGTAGTAGAAGAAACGGAAGCTCCGAAAGAAGAAGAACAAAGTTGGGATGCAGGATGGGATACTCCTACCACAACAGAAGAAACCTGGGGAGCCACAGAAGAACCGGTGGTAGAAGAAACTCCGGTGGTAGCACCGGAAGAGGAAGTCATTGATTACAGCATCGGTTATGAAGCGGCACCACAGCCTGCAGCACAAGGACCTGTGATTGTATTTGAAAAAACAGATTTAACATTGGTAACACCGTACGATTCGATTCAGCTGAAAGGTGTATCCGGAGCATTGCGTTTATCGGATTTCTTATTCATTGCCAATGGGGGTAAAGTAGATTGGTCATCAGCTGGTGAAACCGGTGCTTATTGTGAGTTGAGCAAGTACAACTTCCTGGTAAAAAGTTACAAATTCGAAGCAGCCGATGCCAAGCTGTATTATCCGGCACGTACAGATTCGGTGGTATTGGGTGTGTTCAAACTCAACAGTCAGAAATACAAAGACCCAACAGACAAGAACTGGCCCCGTTTCATTTCCTATAAGAGTAATATTCCTGTAAAAGGATTAGGTGATAACATCAAGTATGAAGGAGGCTTATCCCTTTCAGGAAGACGTGTATACAGTTCTTCACTGGATGAGGGATTTTCCAAGATTCAGGTCTTGCACAATGGAGTGCCTACCATTCGTGCGGTTTCCAACCGTTTTCAATTGGGAGATTCCATCATCAGCAGTGAATTCACTTCCATTTCTGTATACCAGGAAAAAGATTCCATCTACCATCCGGGTGCTGTATTCAAGTACAATAAAAACACCTCCAAGTTACGCTTGACCAAGAAAGGCGGTTACCGTGTGGCTCCTTTCATTGACAGTTACCACAAATTGGAAATCACTGCAGATGCCATGGCATGGGACATGAATACGAATCAAATCGTTTTCGAAATTGTGAATGCCCGCGGTCAGATTGCAGCAGTTTTTGAATCGGAAGAATATTTTAGTGAACAGAAATATTCTAAACTGCAAGGCATTTACCGTTTCCATCCTTTAGCAGTTATTGTCGGTTATTCTGACAGTCAAAAGAAAAAAGGTTTTTATTCCAATGATGTAGCCACAGCTTATAAGGTAGATCCTAAAACCATGAAAGGTGCCATGACTTCTTTGATGAAGCAAGGGTTCATTGATTACAACAGCCGTACGGGTTACATTAAATTGAAAGATAAGGCAAGACATTATGTATTGTCGAGACGTGATAAAAAAGATTACGATAACATTACCTTTATCTCTATTTCTCCATCCGGAGGAAATGCGGTATTGGATTTGTCAACCAAAGACCTGACGGTAAAAGGGGTAAGCAAAGTGAACATCAGTGATTCACTAAACGTAAGCATCGTTCCGGATAGCAATACCATTGTCATTCAGCAAAACCGTGACTTTAAATTCAACGGTAAAATCAATACGGCGCAGTTCCAATTTATAGGAACGGATTTCCAATTTAACTACGACAGTTTCTTCGTCAGAATGCCAACGATTGATCAAATCAAATTGTCGGTAGAGAATAAGGATTCTGTGGTAGCGGCGGATTCACTGGATGAGAAAAAAGGCGGTAAGCAACGTACACTAGGTAACGAATTGCGTTATTCCAGCGGAACCTTGTACATCAATAAACCCGATAACAAGTCGAGCCGTAAGAAATTTCCGGAGTACCCGATTTTTGATGCCACTACCGGTGCGTCCGTGTTTTTCAATAAGAAACAAGTGGCAAGCGGATCCTACGATACGACCATCAAGTTTGAAATCCCTCCTTTTAAGGTAGACAGTTTGTCGGCTTCGGATCCCGCGGCGATTGGTTTCGATGGAACATTTAAGTCCGGAAATATCTTTCCTGATTTCAAAGAAAAACTGGTCGTCATGCCCGATTACTCGCTCGGGTTCAAACACGATACACCGCCCGAAGGTTATCCCTTGTACGCTGGTAAAGGAAAATTCTTTGACCACATCAACCTCGATAACCAAGGTATAAGAGGTAACGGCAGAATAGAATACCTGAACACTACCCTGTATTCAAATGACTTCGTTTATTTTAAAGATTCGGTGCTCACTGTAGGTACCAACATGGATACGAAGATCGGCGTCAATCCTCAACTTGATCCTTCTATTACTTTTCCGGATATCCAGGTACAGGCATACCGTTTGAAATGGCTGGTCCCTCAAGACAGCATGATGATTTCCAACACTACGGAACCGTTTCACTTGTACAAGTCAACGGCTAACATGCAGGGAACATTGGTCAACTCTGAAAAGGGTATGTTTGGTTTGGGTGTATTGTTTACGAGAGGATCTTCTTCCGAATCGTTGAACTTCCATTTCGAAGAGAAGAAATTCGGAGCACGTAATGCAGGCTTCTCCATCAAGTCAAGCAACCCGGATAAGCCGGCCTTGAGAGCAACAGATGTGAAGCTGGACTTTGACTTAGAAGCCAACCTGGCTACGTTCAAGCCGGAAGTAGAAGGTTTTGCCTCCACAGAGTTTCCTTATGGGCAGTACAGAACATCATTGGATAAAGGACTTTGGGATCTGGAGAAGAAAAAGATTTTCATGACGAAGCCGGAAGGAGTAGACATTAGTAAATCCTATTTTTATTCTATCCGTCCGGATCAGGATTCTTTAGTGTTTAACGCGACCAATGCGATTTATGAAATCGAGTACCTGACGCTCAACATCTATGGTGTGCCTTACATCAACGTTTGCGACAGCCGGGTGTATCCTGACAGTGGGAAAGTATTCATCGAAGAAAATGCGGTAATGCGTACACTCACCAAGTCTAAACTTCTTTGTGATACTACTACCAAATACCACAATCACTACGATGGTATATTGGATGTATTGGGTCGTAACAAGTTCAACGGGCAGACGACGTATCAATATGTAAACTTAGGTGAAGATACTTTGTCCATCAAGTTCAGCAATTTCAAATACATTGAAGGAGAAAAGAAGAAAGACGGATTCTACACGGTTGGTAAAGGCCGTGTAACCGAAGAGGAAAAACTGCACATCGGTCCGAAGATCCTTTATAAAGGAGACGTCACCATGTACGCCAGACAAAAGTTTTTGTCTTTCGATGGTTTTGTGAAACTGGATTTGGCCGGAGCATTGAGTTATTCAGAATGGTTGAAGTATCAGAATACAGGAGCCACAGAGCACGTAGAAATCGATTTGAAAAATGCGGTGGCAGCCAACGGCAAGCCTTTGCTGACAGGCTTGTGTTTTGATGGTGGCAACAGTTTGTATACTACCTTTATCTCTTTGAGAAAGAATGATGCGGATAAAGTGATTTTACCTGTTACCGGTAACCTGAACTTTAATGCCGACTCCAATGAATTTGCCATCGGTGACTCCATGAAATTAAGTGGTCGTGCCCTGAAAGGAAATTTTCTGTCTTACAATGATGATAAATCCACGATCAAGTTTGGCGGTAACTTTGACCTGTTGCAAGAGAACTCTAATGTAACAATGTTTGCCGCCGGAGAAGGATCCGCAGATTTGAAGGATACTTTGTTTGATTTCAATTTATTATTGGCAGTTGGATTTAAACCGGCATCTGCTCAGTTGGAAATTTTGGGTAAGAACATGAATATTCTAGCCGCCTCGCTTCCTGTAGAAGAGCTGGACATGAATGAAGCGGCGTATGCCAAAACAAAAGATAAAGAAGCGCTGCTGGATCGAAAACTGGCAGAAGAAATCGGAGATCAAGGCATCGCGAAATACAAAGAGAAAAAATCTCTGGGACCTGTGACGCTATCTTCTCTGTCTTCAACATTCAGTAAAGGAATTCTTTTGCAGGAGGTTGATTTAAAATGGTCTGAAGAATACAAAGCGTTCTACAGTACAGGTAAAATACATGTGACAAGCATTTTGAAAAATGAAGTCAACCGCAAGATTCCTGGTTATGTGGAGATCAGAAAAACATTAAAAGGTGATGTAGTGAACATCTTGCTGGAAGCCAGTTATGGCAACTGGTATTTCATCAGCTACGACGACAATCGCTTGTCTATTGTTACAGGCAACGAAGACGTAAACAGCCAGTTGGCGGCCAAGTCTAAAGGTGAAATGCCGGACAGAAGCAAATTCTTCTTCGTGAAAGGAGAAGTAATGGAAAAGAAACAATTTGAAAATGCATTTGCAGAACGTTACAAGGTCACTCGCTTAACGGAAGAACCGGTAGAAGAGCCGGCAGATACGACAGTAGAAGAAGTGAAAGAAGAACCGGGTGTAGGTGAAGAAATTCCTGAGGAGACAGAAGAAGAGAAAATCGAGCGCAAGAAAAAGAATGTGACAGATGGTGTGGACGATGAGTTCAACAACAAGGAATCGTATGACAAATACAAAGTCAACGAAACCGACACCAACTACGAGCAAGAAGAAGAAAAGAAGAAAAAAGAATTCTCTAAGGAAGAGCAAGAGCAGAAAAAACGGGATCAGCAGAAACTCAGAGACATGCTGAAGTAAATTGGGTACAACACCTAATTTTGGCTTTATTGATTAAAACCCGTATTTTTAAGCTCTTTCTTTATAAACCTGGAGAGCGCATCATTCGTAAAACACTATATGTTGACTGACATTTATATTGCATTAGGATTGTTATTGGCCTATTTGATTGGCTCAATACCGACTGCTGTGTGGTACAGTAAACTGCTTCACGGATTTGATGTGCGTGAACATGGCAGTGGTAATGCGGGAGCGACAAATACGTTTAGGGTATTGGGTGCGAAAGCGGGTATCATCGTGATGTCAATCGATGTTTTGAAGGGATATTTAGCTACTCAATCGGCGGAATTACTGGTTGGTTTTGGCTGGGCTATACCGGAGAAAATGATCATTTTCAAATTACTGTATGGAATCGCTGCTGTTGTGGGCCATGTATTTCCTGTGTATGCAAAATTCAAAGGTGGTAAAGGTGTAGCAACGTTATTGGGAATGATTTTTTCCATTCATGCACCTGCAGCTTTTGTTTGCATCCTGGTCTTTGTGATTGTCTTCATGCTTTCCAAATACGTTTCTCTGGGCTCCTTAATGGCTGCCATCTGTTTCCCGCTTCTGATGTTCTTGCCTTATTTCAATCCAGGAGAACCGATTGTGATCGTGTTCGCTTTTGCGATGTGTTCCATTGTATTTTTAACGCATCAAAAAAATATTCGTCGCCTCATTAATGGGGAAGAGAATAAGATGAATCTTGGTAAGAAAAAATAATCCATTACAATTTTGCAGAAACTATTTTCACTACCCTTTATTGGGCTATTATTTTTATATAGCTGTGGTTCTGATAAGAAAGAGGCAGAAATTCCAACAGAAGATGGTGTATTAGCAAGAGGCAAAAATTTTATAAATACAGATTCAACTATTGAATTTGAAAAAGAAAAATCAACTGATCACATCATAATATATAAGGACAGTAATGAGCTTAACGCTATACGAGATTCATTGAGCCGAGAATAGTCTAAATACCATACAACGCCCCTCCGCAATGATCCCTGCTGCTTCCCGTGGCACTGCTCATCACATTGTTTTCGTTTTGCATCCGCAGTACACCCAATAGACCAAAGATCAGTGCTTCTTTAAAAGCTACTGTTTGTGGGTCCGGAATTTCTATAGTGCAGGTATCTTTTAATAATTCCGCAAATCGCTTCATCAGGTGTTTATTGAATGCACCTCCGCCTGTTGCCAGTAATTTTGTATCCTGAATTTGCGTCATCTTTATGGCTTCGGACATTTGAAAGGCCATGTGCTCACTACAGGTCGCTAATCGATCGTTGATGCTAAGGCGCTTGTATTTTTCCAGCACCGGCATAAAAGTTTGTTCAAACCATTCTTTACCCAATGATTTCGGTGCAGGTTGTTGATAGAAATCCAGTTGATTCAACTCTTCCAGCAGCGAGCTACTTATTTTACCGGCCGCTGCCGCCGCGCCGTCTTTGTCGTAAGCTACGCCCAGCAAGCCTGCCAGATGATTCAAAACCATGTTGACAGGACAAATATCAAAGGCGATGACCGTATTTTTTTTTCGATAGGAGATATTAGAAATGCCTCCAAGATTCAGGCAATAATCGTAAGCGGAGAACAACAGTTGATCTCCCAGTGGTACCAAAGGCGCCCCCTGTCCTCCCAATGCGACGTCTATGCTTCTGAAATCGCAGGCTACAGGAATAGAACAGGCAGCATACAAAGCAGCGCCTGAACCGATCTGACAAGTGACACCTTGTGCCGGTGTGTGAAAGATCGTGTGACCATGAGAACCAATCACAGCCGGAGCTTCTAATCGGTGTTCCGCCAGAAACTCCAACACGGCTTTTCCGCAGAAGCTGCCGAATTCACGGTCGAAGCGCATGAGGTCTTTGCCGCTCATGGAAGAGGCATCTTGTAATTTTTTTACAAAAGAATCTGTATAGCCTACTGTTTTAGCGGCCCTTATCGTATAGGTCCAATGGTCTGAATGCTTGAAAAACTCGCAGTAGGCAATGTCTAAACCGTCACAAGAGGTTCCTGACATCAGACCAATAGCAGTAAAGGAAGAAGCTGTATTTTTCATTGGTTTAATTTAGTGTAAATTTACCTCACCCGGGTTAAATAGAAAAAAATCGGTGAGGATTCCATAGCATTAACGGAGGCATGAGGAATATAGTTGTAGATGTAGGCAATACCCGCACAAAGGTTGGCGTTTTCGAAGGTGGACAATTGACAGCGCATTACTACGATTTGTCAGCGACTGTTTTGCAACAACTTAACCTTCAACCTACAGATCGTGTCATTGCTTCTTCAGTGGGTCGAGGAGTGGAAGAAATCAAAGCCTTATTTCCGGAGAATGTTGCCTGGATGACCTTTGATCGTCAATTGAATTTACCGCTTAAGCTGGACTACAATACACCTGAAACATTGGGTTTGGATAGAATAGCTGCTGCCATTGGAGCGTTGGTTTGTTTGCCATCTGCCAATATACTGGTCATGGATGCCGGCTCTTGCCTGACGATTGATCTGGTCACAAAGGATCAGGTCTTTCATGGAGGCATCATCAGTCCGGGAGTGCGCATGAGATTTAACTCCATGCATGCGTTCACGGAAAAGTTGCCGCAAATAGACTGGTTGGCTGCAGAGCAAAAGCCGCTGGAGCTTCCCGGTTTATCGACTCAGCAAAGCATGAGAGCGGGAGTTTTGAAAGGAATACAATTTGAAATAGAAGGCCATATCCGTTATTACAGTGGTCTCTATCCAGATTTGAAAGTCATAATGACGGGCGGTGACGCTCAATATTTTGAAAACATAATTAATACACCCATCTTTACGGAAGATTCATTGGTTTTGATTGGGTTGAATAGGGTTCTGGAATATAATGTCGCGTAAATTCGTTTTTCTTTTCTTTTTAGTCATCGTACTATTTCCTGCATTTTCTAAGGCTCAGGGCTTAGGTAATTCTCCTTATTCACAAATAGGAATCGGTGACGTTATGGCTCCGGTTACTATTCAAAATATGGGTACGGGAGGAATCTCTGTATCCGGTTATAACCGCGATTACGTTCAATTGTCAAACCCCGCTGCCAGTGTCAATAAGAAAGGTTTATACAATGACTCCCTTATAAAATTTGAAGGCGCAGGTACTTTTCAGTACAAGGCACTTTCTGTTAACAATACCCTGGAAACCTATACCGGCGCTAACTTCCGTTATTTTGCTCTGACGGTTCCCATCGGAAAAGTTTGGAACACGACGGCTTCTATACAACCGTTCTCTGTGAAAGATCATTCTTTTTCAAAGACAGTACCTATACAAGGTGATCCTACGAATAAGAATATGTTATACTCCTATGATGGCAAAGGAGGCTTGTATCAAATTGGTCTCAACAATGGTTGGGGTGTCACAAAACAATTAAGTGTCGGTCTGGGCCTGGCCTATTTATTTGGTCCTGCTACAACCACGAGCACTTCTGTATTGGCCAGCAATCCTAATGATACGCAATACGGTATCAGAAGACGCATCAACCACAAAGCATTAGGTATTAAGCCGTCCCTTCATTACCGAAAAGAATTTTATGTTTGGAAAGACAGTGTACTGGTACCTTCCGGTATTTTCTGGAATGCAGGAGCTACCTTGCAGCTTTTTACCCCGATGCAATTGACGGTTAACGAATACAAGATCAGAAAATCCAGTACCGGTGCAATCTCTGAAGATTCGTTGCTTTCAGGTACTACGCAATATGCTAACTTGCCTGCCCAGTTTACGTTTGGTATGAGCATCGACAAGCCCAACCGCTGGATGGTAGGAGTAGAAGGAGGGATTTCGAACTGGACAGATTTTGAATACGGCGACTTTAGCGGTGATGCCTATCGACTGGCCTGGAACCTGGGCGTGGGCGGGGAGATCAGACCGGTCAGCAGAAAACAATTTAAGACACCTACTTACCGCGCAGGATTTAGTTTTGCCCGTCTTCCTTATGTCATTGACGGGAAGCAGTTGAATGATATCTCCGGTAGTTTAGGCGTGACCTTACCGGTAGGAACACGTGCTTTATCGGGCGCAACGTTCCCGAAAATTAATTTGGCAGTAGTGGTGGGTCAGCGTGGCACCATCAGCACGCAGGCTATACAGGAACTATATGTGCGTTTTCATGTCGGCATCTTGATTACAGACAAATGGTTTATCAAAAGAAGAATACAATAAGTCGATCGGCTATACTGCTGGCGGTTTTCACGATGACCGTCCTTTTTTCATGCAGTGAAAAAGCCAAGCCTATAGAGGAGATGAAAGTCTACCAGGGGCCTATGATGGAGATCGACTCTCTGCAAACCTTGTTCAGTGACTCGGCGATCTTAAGAGTAAAATTCAATGCCGGTAAAGAATTGGAATACCAAAACGGCGATAAAGAATTTTTGAAAGGCGTTCGCGTGGAGTTCTTCAATGAGCATGGAAAACAAGAAGCGGTATTGACTTCTCAAAAAGGGTATCAGGAAAAATCAACGTCCATCTACCGTGTAGAGGGAGACGTCGTCGTTCAGAACTTTGCGGAAAAGAAAGAATTACATACGGAGAAGTTGTTTTGGGACTCCAATAAAAAACAAATCTATACACCCGATACAGAATTTGTAATGATCAAAACACCAACGGAACACATTACGGGTGAAGGATTAAAAGCTACTCAGGACTTTTCAAGGTACAGCCTTAAAAAGCCGATCGGTACAAAATATTTTACGGAATGAAACTCTTCGAAACTATCCTGTTGGCGCTATCAGCCGTTTTTCTGCTCATCGGTATTCACCAGGGCATGAAACATGGTATTCAGGCCAGTTATTTCTTTCTGATGGTATCCTCAGGTCTTTTTCTATGGTATACTTTAAGAAAGAAGAAAGCACAGGAAGAGAGTAAGCCAAAGAAGGCGAAAGGAAAGAAGTAAGTTTGAACGCATGGGCTGAGGGATAGGAGCGGAAAGCCCACAGCACTAAAGTAGAAACAGAGCGGAGAAACAGTGAATGATTGTTCCTCTTATAAACTCTGCTGTCTTGCGTTAGGGATCGAGCAGAAAGCCCGAATGCGGAGGATTGTGCGGCAGGCGGACTTGTTGCGAGAGCCCGGCCCCGCCATCAAAGTTTTATTATCTTGCTGAGTCATAGGGCGGGGAAACGCCCAAAACCGCTAACCATACCAACAAAGCATACATCTTCTCTTCTAAAGACTGTTTACAATTCCACTACTTTTATATCTTAGTAATAAGACACTCTGATAAATTGTTGAAATAAATACCGCCAAACCCGTCCATTGTTTGGTTTTTACTACATAAACTAATTAAATTGCCTTTCTGTAAAATACGTTAATATGGGAGTTTTTAATAAAATTAATCAAAGATCCGGCCTTGTTGTCGGCTTTATTGCAATCGGCTTATTGTTATTCTTGTTAGGCAACGAATTTTTTGGTCCTAACTCTATTCTGTTTAGAAATCAAAACAACGTTGGTGAAATCAACGGAACTTCAATTGATGGAGTAGAATATCAAAATACAGTGGCTAATCAGGAAGCGGAATACCAAATCCAAAGCGGTAAAGGTGTTACTGAATCTGAAAGACAATATATCCAGCAACAAGCATGGAATAAATTGATCTACAAATATGTATACGTGGATGAGTTTAAAGACTTAGGCCTGACCATCACAGAAGACGAGAAGTTTGACATGGTGCAGGGTAACTTTATTCACTCTTACATCAAGAGTGCATTCGGCGGCGATCAGCAAGGCTTTAACAAATCTGCTGTGACGAACTTTTTGCAAAATTTTGATCAGGTAGATCCTACTACTCAGATGAAATGGCGACTGATAGAATTCCAATTGGAAGAAGTACGTTTGAAAGAGAAATTCACCAACCTGCTGAAAAAGTCAGAATACGTGACGAAAGCAGAAGCGAAAAAATTATACCACGCACAATCAGACAAAGCAAATGTTGATTTTGTATTTGTACCTTTTTCTTCCATCGCAGATTCTACAGTTGACGTGTCAGACGGTGACATCAAAGAGTACATCAGCAAACACGAAGAAGAGTACAAAGTCGAAGCAGGCCGTTCATTGGTATATGCAGTATTTGATGTAACACCTACTTACAAAGACAGTGTAGTCATTAAGAAAGAAATCGAAAAACTGATTGTAGACTTTAAACAAACAGATAACGATACAACATTTATTGAGAACAATTCAAACGCAGCGTCATTGCCTGCTTACCAGACCGCTTCTCAATTGCCTCCGGCATTGTCTGATCGTTTGAACAATTTGCAAAAAGATTCAGTGTATGGTCCTTATGCAGACGGAGCTAATTTCTCTTTGTACAAAATCATCAAAGTAGATACAGACACCAACTACTCGGTTCGCGCTTCTCACATCTTGTTGCGTGCAGAAGCACAAACTCCGGAAGCTAAAGCCGCAGCCAAACAAAAAGCCCAGGATGTATTGAATCATATTAAAGGCGGTGCCAACTTTGCTGACATGGCGAAGCAATACGGTACTGATGGTACTTCTACAAGAGGTGGAGATTTGGGCTGGTTTGGTAAAGGCCAAATGGTAGGCGCTTTCGAGAAAGCATGTTTTGCCCCAAGCACAGCAGGTTTGTTGCCTAACCTGGTAGAAACAGAATTCGGATACCACATCATTAAAATCACACAAGCAAAAACAAACAAGAAGTTTTTGGTAGGCACGGTGGTATCTACCATTGAACCATCAGAAGAAACAACAGACAGCATCTACACTAAAGCAGATAATTTTGCTGCGACTGTAAAAGACACGGCGGCGTTTAATGCGGAAGTATTGAAACTGTCTGTAAAAGGTAAAGTGCAGAAATACGATCAAAAGAATGTAGCACCAAACGATCCGGGCTTGGCTGCCTTACAAAATGCAAGAGAGTTGATCCGTTGGGCATACAACGATGCTGAATTGGGTGAGGTTTCTCAGGTATTTACCATTGACAATAAATTTGTTGTAGCTATTCTTACAGGAGAAAGAGACAAAGGTACTGCTTCTGTAGAAGATGTAAGAGAAGATGTGAAACGCAAAGTGTTGATGCAGAAAAAAGGTGAAACGATCAGTGAGAAACTGAAAGGCTTGTCTGGTTCTTTTGCGGACATTGCAAAAAATTATGGTGCGCAGGCACAAACAGGTACAGCTTCTGATGTAACACTTGCTTCAGCCATCGTAGGTGCCGTGGGTTATGATCCATTGGCGACAGGTACAGCATTTGGCTTAAAACAAGGAACAGCCAGCCAGCCTATCGTGGGTGACAATGGTGTTTCTTTAGTGAAGCCTGTATTGGTAACAATTGCTCCTGAAGCAACAGATTACAAAACATATTCTACGCAAGCATTAAGCTCCAGAACAAACAGAGTAGACTACCAAAGCGATGAAGCAATCAAGTTCTTCGCAGATATTCAAGACGAACGTTACAGGAGATATTAGAGATAGGTTGATAGCTGATAGTTGTCAGTTAAATAAAAAAGGGTTGCCGGCAGGTAACCCTTTTTTATTTAATACTTTTTATTTTTAACTAACAACTAACAACAACAACTAGTTATTTCAACTGATCATAGTCAATCTTCTTCTTGATGTACTTCTCTGTTTTGTCCATGGCATCAAGGTGTTTTTTGACACGCTTAGGAGGAGGGAAGCGGTAGACTACATTCAACCGGATGTTAGAGGTATTCAATGAAATGCGGGTAGAGATGGCACCTGGATTTACACCGACATCGTTGCTGGTATAAATGGCACTGATGGCCCACTTTTCAGAGTTGTAGCCTGCAAAGGCACGCAGGAAGATGTTGGTGCTGACACCAAAATTTTGTGCACGGCCTTCGTCGCTGATGATGGTATTGTTGCCTACACCAAGACTTCCCGCTACCGAACCGGTTACAAAAAAATGCTTTTTATAAACAAGCGTATACGCACATCCTACATTGGGCCCGGTTTTGTAATACCGAAATTCCCGGATGTTCTTTTTTGCCATGGTGGTATCAAACCGGTTAGGAATCATGCTGCTGTCGGCGCGTACATTGCCGATGTATGATTCGAAGCCGATCAATACCGCACCTGCGGATTTTTTTTGCCATTCATTTTGCAGGAAAGAAGCACGGTAGGAAAACCTTCGATTGTTCACGACATACTGCATGGATAAACCAATTTGATTGACGTGCATGTCTTCCCTTAAGTAATAAGAGTTGTCTGTAGTCGCTGTTCCCCGCGGTGCTAAATAAAATCCCTTATAAAATTGTCCGAATCCGTCGATGATGATTTTTCTGCCGTACAGGTGGCATTGCAGATCCAGGTATTTTGTTTTACCCAGTTCTTCTTTGGGGTTGAGGAAATTTAAAAAGGCAAAACCATAAGCAATGTTAATGGTTGCCCATTTGTAAGTTGCGCCTATCCCTAAGTTTAACGATGAATTAGGTCTGAAATTAAGGTCTTCATGGTGCGCTGCATTTTGAATGGAAAGCGAAGTCGATTTTCTCGACAAGTAGATGCGGCCTGTCACCTGAGAATGATAAGAGATGTAGTAAGAAGTATCCGCTACTTTGGAAAATTCCTTTAATTCTTGCCTGCGCTCTTTTCTTAATTGTCTTGCTGTAATAGAATCTTCCTGAGCAAGACCAATGAAGGGAGAAAGTAAAAAGAAGTAAAATAGAATTTTTTGCAACACAACCTTTATTGATTTCGAAAAACATCGTTACAGCCAATATACCTAACAAATTGCGGACCTAATTGTTTTGTCCGCAAATACAGCTCGGAGCAATTTTGTATATTTGGTAATGAGTAATAATTTCCCCTACTTATTACTACAACAGCATTATGCAGGCAAAACAACACAACGAACAAATCTTTACATCCATACTCTCCAAGCTCAATCCTGAGCAGCGTCAAGCCGTAGAAACGACCTATGGTCCTGTGCTGGTGCTCGCCGGTCCGGGAACAGGAAAGACGCAAGTATTGTCGGCACGTATCGGACAGTTGTTGTCGAATGCTGATTTGCAAGTAAATCCTTCCAACATTTTGTGTTTGACATTTACCGATGCCGGTACCATCGCCATGCGCAACCGCCTGCTGCGCTTCATGGGACCGATGGCCTACAAGGTAAGTATACATACCTTTCACTCGTTTTGCAACGAAGTCATTACTTATAACCGTCACTACTTCAGCAAAGGCGAATTGCAGCCGGTGTCGGAATTAGAGACGATGCAGTTTTACCAGGAGTTGTACAGAAGCATTCCTTCGGATAGCATCATCCGTGAACTGAAAGACGATGCTGAAAAATTTGCCATCAAAAGCCTCAAGCAATTGTTTGATACCATGAAGAAGGAATACCTGACGCATGAAGGCATTGAACGTGCAGCGAAAGATTACATTCATGGATTGCCTTTGGATGAAAAATACATTTATAAGAAGAGTGGTAAAGGATACGTCAAAGGAGATTTAAAAGTTAAACTGATACTGGAAGAAGAATTGAAAATGGCGAAGCTGGTAGAAGCGGCAAGCTATTACCAAGCCTACCAGAACTTGCTGTTGCACAAAGGACGTTACGATTTCAATGACATGATCCTTTGGGTACTGAAAGCCTTTAAGTCGCATAAAGATTTACTCTATAATTATCAGGAGCGTTTTCAATACATACTGGTCGATGAATACCAGGATACCAGCAATGCACAGAATGAAATCTTGAATGAACTATCTTCTTACGATGAGGCACCGAATATATTTGTAGTAGGCGATGACGATCAATCCATTTATCGTTTTCAGGGTGCGAGTATGAAAAACATTGTGAGTTATGTGGATCAATACAGCGCGGACCTCACACGCATTGTCATGAAGAGTAATTACCGCTCTACGCAAAAAATATTGGATGCTGCCAAATCCCTGATCGAATGCAATAAAGAACGATTGATTGATCGCTTGCCTGGATTGGATAAAAATCTGGTTGCTTCTGCCGATGGTATTGCTTCCTTACCGGATCTTCCGCAAGTGAAAGAATACAGAAATGTATTTCACGAAGAAGCCTCTGTCATTGCAGAACTCGAAGACTTGTACCACCAAACCGGAGATTTGTCAAAAATAGCGGTGATCTACCGCTCTCATGCTATTGTAGAGCGTATGGTGAGTGCACTGGAACAAAAAAACATTCCACTCAATTTAAAGAAAGCGATCAACGTATTGGAAGTTCCTTTTGTCCGTCAATTGCTTTCTATGCTGAAGTATGTGTACGAAGAGGCAGAGAAACCGTATTCAGCAGATCATGAATTGTTCAAAATTCTGCATTACCCGGTCTTCGGTATTTCAGCATTGGATGCCGCGAAAATTACTACCGTAGCGAATTATGAAAAATCCATTCGCAGTGTCATTTCCAATGCGAAAGACCTTCACGACATCAGAGTTTCGGATGTGCCCGCTGTTTCCCATCTGTCGTCTTTAGTAGAAAATTGGGTCAAACAATATTATGTCAATACTCCGCAAGTTTTATTTGAGATGATTCTGAATGAATCAGGCATGATGAATGCGTTGTTGAAAGGCCAGGATCACAATTGGAACATTCAGGTGTTGAGTTCCTTTTTTGATTTGCTCAAAGAAGATTCGGACAAGCAAAAAAATTACAGTGTTAAGGAATTCTTTTATACATTAAATGCGATGGATCGCTACAGCCTGACTTTGCCTTTGTACAAGTCTACTGTTTCCAGCAAAGGTGTTCACTTCCTTACTGCGCATGCTTCAAAAGGATTGGAATTCGATGCGGTATATCTTATCGGTTGCACGCAAAACAATTGGGAAAAAAGCAGACAGCAAAACAGAGGATATGTTTTCCCTCCTACTTTACTTTCTACAGACAATGATCACGAAGACATCGAAGAAGAGCGCCGCTTGTTTTATGTGGGGATGACACGTGCCATTGAAAAATTGCACATCAGTTATGCCGTGCAGGACAGTAAAGGCAAGGAAACACAAGCTTCACAATTCATTGCAGAAATAAGAGACGCAGTGGATTTCATAGAAGTAAAAGAAGGAGACGAAGACCGTGTCGCCTTGTATCGCCTCAACAGCAACCTGAAGAACAATAGTCAGGTGAAACTGGAAGTGATGGATACGGACAAGATCAGACAAGACCTGGAAGGGTATAAACTTAGTGTAACACACTTGAACAAATACCTGAATTGCCCCGTTTCTTTTTACTTTGAAAACATCTTGCGGGTACCTTCTTCCAGAAATTCTTATTCAGGTTTTGGTAGCGCGGTGCATTTGGCCATGCAGTTTTATTTTGAAGAGCTGTTGGCAGATCCCGATAAAAAAAATCCTTCGAAAACCGTGTTGCTTAATTTCTTTGAGAAAGGCATGAACAAATACCATTCTCATTTTACCAAAGATCAGTTTGAGAACATGCTGGAGCACGGTAAAAAAGTCTTGTCGGAAAACTACGATCAAAACATTGAAGCCTGGAAGCAGCAAAGCCGCGACCTGATCATTGAACAACGCTTTGATCACATAGAAATAGAAGCCGTACCGGTAACAGGTATGATCGATAAGATGGAGCGGGGTGAAAGCAATTTGGTGCAGGTTATCGATTACAAAACCGGCAATCCTGCAAACGGATTAAAGAAAGTACACGGTCCGAGCGACAAAGATCCGAATGGAGGAGATTATTGGAGACAAATGGTTTTCTACAAATTGTTATTGGACAATCACCACAAACAAACATTCGTTTTCGAAAGCGGACGGTTTGATTTTTTAGAACCGGAGAAAAAAAGCGGAGAATATATTTCTTATAAAGTTCCTGTAACTCCTCAAGACGAAGCAGTATTAAAAGGACAAATCAAAGAAGTCTACCGCAACATCCTGGATCTTAAGTTTGACGTAGGCTGCGGAGATAAGGATTGTCAGTGGTGTACTTTTGTGAAGGAGAATTATAAGGATGGAGAGTTGAGTTTGTTAAATAATGAAGGATGAAAAATAGAAAATAGAGAATAGAAAATAGAAAATAGAGATTAGATCAATTCTATTTTCTATTCTCTATTTTCTCATCACTTCATCACGTGAACCCAACCCTTACACTTATTCCCTGCCGGGTCGGTAATTAAAAAATAATAAATACCTCCGCTCAAATCTCCGCCATCCCAGGACTGATCGTAAGGTTCGCGTGTGTAGATAGCATTTCCCCAGCGGTTGTACACTTCCAGCTTCCAGTTTTTCGTCATGCCTTCAATGACATATTTGTCGTTGTGGCCGTCTGCATTGGGTGTAAACAGGTTGGGTATTTTAACAATCGGTAAATGAACTTGCACGGAATCCGTAACGCTGCAGGTTCCGCGGTATACTAAAACCGTAACCAAATAATCTCCAAACTCTCCATAACTGTGAGTCACTTCCGGGTTATTGCCTTCTATCTCTGCTCCGTCACCAAAGTTCCATTTGTAGATAAAGTCTGTGGAGTAATTTTTAACACGCACAGTAGGTTGACCGCTGCAACCGGTAATGTTTTCATAACGCGTATCGGCAATGGGATTCAATACCAGTACAAATACACTGTCGTCGCTTTCGCACTGTGTGGTGTTATCTTTGATGTGTGCTTTGTAGTATCGGCTGGAAGGAGGGAAAGCACCCGGGTTATAAACAGTAGCGCTGGTCAAGTATTGATTAGGAGACCAGAGGTAAGTGAAATCGGGATTATTGACGGTATTTAACACCACCGTATCGCCTATACAAACAACAACAGAATCCAATGCGAAATTCGGTGCAGGCAGTTGGTATACATGAATAGTTTTTACTGCCGTATCCCTCCCTACACAAGTTGTCTCATCAATAGCGATCAATTGAACCGTATAGGTCCCCGGCTGAGTATAAGTGTGTGTAAACGTAGTGCTGGAGTTGCTTGTATTGCCATCTCCCAGATCCCAAAGAAAATTGGAACCTCCAAGACTTTTATTGGTGAAAGTAACAGGACCTGTTTTACATATCAGTGATGTATCAACATCAAAGTCTGCTTTCAAACTGGCAAGGTCAAATTTGAAAACAGCATTGTTACAGTTGTAACTTTCATTGAATGGACTGTATGCTTTTGGTGTGACAGGAAATTTAGAAGTCCCTCCGCAGCCTCCGCAGACTGCTTCATACACAATTCCTCTTTTATCAAAGCGACTGGTACCGCCATCCACGTGCTCTCTTTCTCCGAAGCCTCCGAAGTAAGTTGCATATAATAATTTCTCTACATCCTTTTTTAATACCATTAAATAAAAATCACCTTGCAAATCCGTTGTTTTTTGGAATGCATTAGCTGTAGTCGGTAAGTCAAACGTAGTTCCTCCTTGATAATATGGACCGTTCCAAACCGTACCTGGGAAAGGGTCGTTGACACTTCCTCCCCAACCGCATACAAATAGATTCCCGCAGTCATTGACCAAAAAAGCGGTAGGAACAAAATCTGTTTTAGCTTGCCCTGATCCGATGAGCGTGGAGAACAAGGTGGTGTTCAGTTGGCTGTTTAGTTTATGAATGAATTGCTTGGATCCTACATTGCAATAAGGTGCATTCACACGCGGATAATTGCCTTTGCTTTGCCCCAATACATAGACGCCCCCTTCACGATCTGTCTGAATGATGTAGGATTGGTCAGTCGAGCTCGTTCCGAGGTAAGTTGAATTTTGTAAAGTGGTGCCATCGTCTGAAAGGTGAATGATAAAACCGTCTACGCCACCGCTGTTCGTGGTTTGAAGTCCGTCTGCAGGAAGGTTGGTACTTGTTGTACCGCCTGCAATGTAAAGGTCATGGTTGATTCCGAATTGTAGGGAATAACAGGCATCCAAACCATTTCCTCCCCAATAGGTATTCCAAATGATATCGGTCAGATCAGCTCTCAGCTTCATGACAATACCGTCTCTACCTCCGCCATCGTAGATAAGGTCGTAACCTGGCCTTGCGGGATTGAGAATGTTACTGGATTGTGTATGCGAAGCGATATAAACATCACCTAAACTATCCAGTAAAATTTCACTGCGCATTTGATCGCCGTAATTTCTCGATAAGAGTTCTGTATCGATCATTAACCCGTCGTTTCCTGATCCGCCTATAAAAGTAGAAGCAAGCAAAGAAGAACCATCAGCACTTAGCTTGGCAACAAAGAGGTCAGAACCATGCGTATATTCTATACCTTCGTCGTAACCCAATGGATAAATAATAGAACCACCATTATAAGTCCTGTCATAGGCGCCTGCAGTGGTAGGGAATGCCGGGCCATAGCCGCCTGTTCCGCTGGAACTGGTAGTGCCTAAGATGTACAGTTCATTCGCTGCATTGACAATAGTACTGGTGGGCATTTCTGTTAATGCACCACCGAGGTAAGTAGCATAGATAAGATCTCCTGTTGGACTGAATTTCATAATGGCCACGTCCGGATCGTTCTCATAATAGCTTTTAAACGTGGTCTGATAAGCGCCTGCTGTTACAGGAAAACTCCATGCCAATCCATAATCACCAAATGCAATGCCCGCTGCATACAGACAGCCTGATTCATCGTAAGTAGCGCTGTTGCCCCAGTTGTCGACGCTGGATCCCGAATAGGTGGCAAAGATCAATTGCGGGTCTATGACCAGTTTTTCTTCTTTTGCTTTTGTCAGGTTCCGGATGTTGAACCGCACGGTATTACCGGACAACTGGTAGCGGCAAATGACGGGCTCTTTGGACTGGTTGTTTTTTTCTACGAAAGCAATCGGCATCTTTTCGGTAATGTTGCCCAAAGATGTTTTTACAACAAGATTTCCCTGGTCGTCAATAGACAAACCGTCCGTACCTTCATAATCGATGATGATTTGTTTCGGATCAGCATTTCCTTTCAGAAAAAGATCATACTTCAATCCATTGTCTGTTACATATAATATTAAATCGATAGCAGGATAAATGTTTTCAATGACCAGTTTTTTATAGCAGGATAAATTGCCGGCCCATTTGCTGCGGTCTTCGCCTTTGATAAAATTCACGTGAAAAGTTGAGGCATCAAATCCTTGAGGAGCCTGAAGATTTCCATTTCTAAATTTCATTCTATAAATGTGTCCACGTATGACAGCAGCACTGTCATGACCATGGACGCTTTTGGAATCGTGCGAATGAAAACTTTGTTTGTCACGCAGAAAAAATACGATACCGTCTTTTTTCAATATCACATCACCGAAGGCAAATGAAGCTTTGGATAAAATGCTGTCGGGCCATTGCCCTTTGTTTAAAATAAATCCTTTGTTATGGATAGCATCTGCGTAAGCGTTCTGTTCGAAGCAACCTATAAAAAGTGCAGCTAAAAAAAATAGGCCTTGGTGGATGATTTTTCTCATTATAAAAAAACGACTTCTTTGACAACTTCTTCTCCGATGAACTTATTCAATTTTTCAGCGACTAAACTTTTATGCATGGAAAGCTCTTGTTTCAATGCACCACTATCGATACGAACAAAGAGTTTTTGATCCTTAAAAAAAATCTCTCTGGTTTGCCTGGCAATCGCACTTCCCATCAAGTCGCCCCATGCTTGTATCACGTGGGTCTGGTTAAATTTTTTCTTGATCTTAAACGCGTCCAGCATATCCCCTAAAGCTTCACCGATGCTTTGGATGTCTGATTTGCGTTTATAGAAGTCGTTTTTGTCGTACATGGGAAATAGTGGTCAGTTGACAGTGGTCAGTGATCAGTAGTTAATATAGCAAAGCAGTATGTAGTAACCTTCTGACCACTGACTACTGATCACTGACCACTGTCCCTTTATTTATATGAAATATACGGATTTCCCGCTTCAGGAGTCGAATTATTTCCATGGATCTTTCCGGCCGGGCATCGGTGATGAAAATCTGTCCTGATGTGGTTCCTGCGATATTATGCACCAAATGATGAATGCGTTCATCGTCCAGTTTATCAAAAATATCATCCAGCAATAAAATCGGTTCTGTTTTGCTGAATTCGCGCATCATTTCTAATTGCGCCAGCTTTAACGCAATGACGAAAGATTTTTGCTGGCCTTGCGAGCCATAATGTTTGACCGTCTGTTCGCCGAGGGTAAAAAGAAAATCGTCTTTGTGTATCCCCAGTGTCGTACGTTCCATGATCTGATCTCTTTCACGGTTCTTTTTAAAGAGAGCCGGGAAATCTGTTTTGGCCAGATCCGATTGATACGTAATATGCATCTGCTCCTTATCTTCTGTCAGCTTCTTGTATTGCAATAAAAAGTAGGTCAGAAAATGGGCCGTATAGTGTTTCCGCTTGTTATGCAGTTCTTCGTTGAGGCGCAGCAATGGTGCATCGTAAGAGTCGAGGAGCAGGAAGTCTTTTCTTGTAATCCCTTCTTTCCACTCTTTTAATAAAGCGTTGCGTTGCTTGAGCAAATGCATATAGTGCATGAGTTGCGTCAGGTAGTGATGATCGATTTGGCAAAACAGCTGATCAAAGAATTTACGGCGTTCTTCGCTGCCTTCTCTAATGATTTTTTGATCGTCCGGATGAATCAAAACGACAGGAAAACGTCCGATGTGATCGCTCAACCGGTCGTAAGCTTTTCCATCCAGCAAGATTACTTTTTTGCTGCCTTTTTGATAATCGTAACGCACTTCGTATGTTTTTCCTGTTTTTTGAAAGAATCCCAGGACGGAAAGAAAGGGTTGGTTGGTCAGGATCAGGTTCTGTTCCTGGGTGGAAAAAGCGCTTTTTCCGAGGCTCAAACAGTGTATCGCATCCAGTAAATTTGTCTTCCCACTGCCGTTCAGACCCGTAACAAGGTTAATTTCAGGAGAAAAGCTTATTTCTTCGCTGGAATAATTCTTGAAATTAAGCACGTTAAGTTTTTCTATGTACATGAAAATTCCTTATTTTTGGGCGCTTTGTACACAATATAAGGATTTAGAAATGGCTAGCGTAAAGGATAAAGTGAAAGACAACGGTAAAACAAAAGTAACCGGCTATTCAAAATTTACCAAGGAAACGTATCTTTTCTGGTATGAGAAAATGCAGTTGCTGAGAAAGTTCGAAGAAAAGGCAGGTCAACTGTACGGCCAGCAAAAAATAAAAGGATTCTGTCACTTGTACATCGGTCAGGAAGCTTGTGCCTTGGGTGCTGTTTCTGCCTTGAAAAAAGGGGACAAATACATTACGGCTTACCGTGACCACGGTCAACCATTGGCTTTGGGCACTAGTCCAAATGCGATCATGGCAGAACTGTACGGTAAATCAACGGGTTCTTCTAAAGGTAAAGGCGGCTCGATGCACATCTTCGATAAAGAAGTAGGTTTCGTAGGCGGTCACGGTATCGTAGGCGGACAAGTACCATTGGGTGCAGGTCTTGCGTTTGCTGAAAAATATAAAGGAACAGATAACTTGTGTATCTGCTATATGGGAGACGGTGCTGTTCGTCAGGGCGCGTTTCACGAAACATTAAACATGGCTATGCTATGGAAAATCCCTGTAATTTTCGTGATCGAAAACAACGGGTATGCCATGGGTACTTCTGTTCAGAGAACATCTAACGTAACAGAACTTTATAAATTAGGGGAGTCTTATGACATTCCTTCAGAAGCAGTAGATGCCATGAGAGTGGAAGAAGTTCACCTGGCTGTAGAACGTGCCGCAGAACGTGCAAGAAAAGGCGATGGTCCTACGTTGTTAGAGTTCAGAACATACCGTTACAAGGGTCACTCCATGTCAGATCCTGCGAAGTACCGTACCAAAGAAGAATTGGAAGAGTACAAAGCACAAGATCCAATTGAACAAGTGAGAATCGCTATCTTTGAAAACAAATATGCTACAGAAGCAGATTTGGAAAAAATTGATAAAGCTATTAAAGAAGTGGTAGACGCATCTGTTAAATTTGCTGAAGAATCTCCTTATCCGGTAGCTACAGAAGCATACAAAGACGTGTATGTAGACCAAAACTATCCATTTATCATTGAATAATTTATTTTTATTATAATACAGAAATGACAGACGTAAAAACAAAAGTAGAGGTGGCAGATAAAGTAGAAACAACTTTAAAGACTCCGACAGAAAAATATAAAAATCTATTGTTGATCCTTGTGGGTCTAGTAACGGTAGGTGTTGCAGGATACTTCTATTACCAGTACACATTAGAGGAGTCAAATAAAGAAGCGCAAAATGCTATTTATCCGGCAGTATATTATTTCGAACAAGATTCACTGGATAAAGCCTTGAAAGGCGATGGTAAAAACTTAGGTTTGGTAGACATTGCTGAAACCTATTCCGGTACAAAAACAGCTAAGCTAGCGCACTTCTATACTGGTGTGATCTATTTGAAGCAGGCTAAATTCGAAGATGCTATTTCTCAATTGAAAGAATTTTCTTCCAGCGATTACCTGATTCAGGCGAGAGCGTACGCTTTAATAGGCGATGCTAATATGGAACTGGAAAAGTATGACGAAGCGGCTTCTTATTATTTGAAAGCATCTGACTACAAACCCAACGAGCAATTCACGCCTGTTTATTTGATGAAGTTGGCTACGGCTTACGAGTCATCAAAAGAAAACAAAAAGGCTTCTGATACGTACGACATCATCCTTACGAAATACCCTAAGTCTCCTGAGTTGAATGATGCCAAGAAATACAAGGCACGCGTAGACGCCCTGACTGAATAATCATAACAAGCAACAGTCGAAAAGGGATAAAGCCAAAAGTTTTATCCCTTTTTGCTGTCAGACCTCCAAGCAAGAAATCAACCGATGGCTTCATCAGAAAAAAATTTAAGCACGTATTCAAACGTCAACTTATCTGCGTCTCTAAGCACGAAGAAAGTAGCCATTGTGGTGTCGGAATGGAATACAGAAATTACGGAAGCCTTATACGAAGGAGCTTACAGCACCTTGATAGAAAAAGGGCTTAAAAAAGAGAACATCATTAAAAAATATGTTCCCGGCAGTTTTGAACTGAGCATCGGTGCACAGAAAATGGCAGCGTTAAAAGAAATTGACGCAGTAATCTGTGTGGGTTGTGTGATCAGAGGAGAAACCAGTCACTTCGATTTTATTTGCCAGGCCGTAGCAACAGGCATTACAGACGTTTCCCTCAAGTATGACAAACCGGTCATCTTTGGTGTGCTGACCACAGAAAACAAGCAACAAGCTTTTGACCGCGCCGGTGGCAAGCATGGCAACAAAGGAGATGAAGCGGGTATTACAGCTGTTAAAATGATCAACTTCTAAAATTTTTGCATCATTCATTCGTTTACAAAAAACCGTTCGATAGATTAATTAATCATACACTATGAAAGTTTTAAAATTTGGAGGTACATCAGTTGGTAAGCCAGAAAGAATGCATTCTGTAGCGCAATTGATTTCAGGTGCTGATCAGAAATTGGTGGTCTTGTCTGCCGTTTCAGGAACAACCAATGCCTTAGTAGGTATATCAGACTTGTTGACCAGGAAAGATGTTGCCGGTGCCAAGCAAGCGATTGAAAAACTGTTTGGTCCTTACGATGAATTTGTAGAAAAACTATATACCACGGCTGAAGGCAAAGCAAAAGGCCGCGAAGTGATTCGTCAGCACAATGAATTCGTTTCTTCTTTTCTCACAGAAAAAGAGTTTGGAGACAAGCACACACGCGCGCTCTTGGCAGAAGGAGAATTGATCTCTACGCAATTGTTTCATGCTTACTTATTGGAGCAAGGCTATAAATCTGTATTGCTTCCTGCATTGGATTTCATGCGCATCGACGAAGACGATGAACCGATGCTGGCTTATACGGAGGAGAAATTGGGAGCGCTGATCAAAGCCAACAAAGATGCTCACCTGATCATTACACAAGGTTACATCTGCCTGAATCCAAAAGACGAGGTAGATAACCTGAAAAGAGGAGGAAGCGATTATACTGCTTCATTAGCAGGTGCTGCGATCCGTGCGGAGGAAATCCAAATCTGGACAGACATCGACGGCATGCACAACAACGATCCTCGTATCGTAAAAAGAACATTCCCGATCCAGGAATTGACATTTGACGAAGCCGCAGAGCTGGCTTATTTCGGAGCGAAGATTCTTCACCCGTCTACTATTTTGCCCGCACAGAAATACAACATTCCTGTGAAGTTGTTGAATACGATGCAACCGGAAGCAAAAGGAACGGTCATTGCGAACAAGACAACAGAGAAAGACATCAAAGCCATCGCTGCAAAAGATGCCATCACGGTAATCAAGATCAAATCTACACGTATGCTTTTAGCGCATGGTTTTCTGCGTAAAGTATTTGAAGTGTTTGAAAAATATAAAACATCCATAGACATGATCACTACTTCTGAAGTAGCGGTATCATTAACGATTGATAATCCTAAACACCTGGACGCTATTGTAGCGGAGTTGAAAGTGTTTGGTACAGTAGAAGTAGAACACGATCAAACGATCATTTGCATCGTAGGCCAATTCGTACAAGAGAACAATCAAATCGTTCGTCGTGTGATCGATTCATTGGGAGAGATTCCTGTGCGTATGATTTCATTCGGAGGAAGTAAGAATAACATTTCCCTGTTGGTGAAAACAAATTATAAAAATGCTGCGATGGAAGAATTGAACGAAGGTCTGTTCTTTGCTGAAGTGGTGAAATAAATCAATTTAATTTTTAGTCTGAAGACGGTATGTAGCGGAGCAATAGTTCTTATACTTACCGTCTTTTTAGTTGTAAGGGGTAAGTAATAAGTGGTAAGATAAATTCTTTCATACAAACCTCACTTACAACTTACCACTTACAACTTATCACTCCATCATGAAAATTCTCCTTCCCATCTACTTCCTTCTCAAAAACCTTTTCGCCGGTTGCCACCAGGAGATCAAGTACAGTGGCTTTGAGCGCGATCATGAACACCGCATTGAAAGGGTGACAAATCTGGATACACGTGTGGAAGAATGTTCGGGTATGGTTTACGCCAATGGTTTGTTGTGGACCTTGGGAGACAGTGGTACAAAGCCGGAACTTTATGGCTTGGACAGTAATGGAACTTGCAAGGAAGTGATCACACCTCCGTCTTTGCATAATAAAGATTGGGAAGCATTCGCAGAAGATCGGAAGAACAATCGTTTTTTTATTGGAGACATTGGCAACAACGGAAACAAACGGAAAGACCTTAAGATTTATGCATTGGACAGCAACCGCCAGGTAAGAATTATTCCTATTGCATACGCTTTACAAGAAGAATTTCCTCCCAATAAAAAATTGAAAAACTACGATTGCGAAGCCATGGTGTATGCGCACGATTCTTTGATCTTATTTAGCAAGAACAGAGGTGTACCTTTGGTCAGTTGGTATTCACTTTCTACTGCGGCAGAACAAAAAAAATTGCTTCCTGTTCGGCAGTTGTTTATGAAAGGCATGATCACTGATGCGGCCTATCATGAGCCATCAGGTCAGTTGGTCCTGCTGGCGTATGGTAAACTGTATTGGTTTAAAGTAGAGAATCAGAATGTAGAGCATGCCAAACCCTGGCTGATCAGAAAGATTCCGTTTTATGGACAAACAGAAGCGATTTGTTTTGATGATAAAGGAAATCTCCATCTGTCTAATGAAAAGGGAAAACATTGGATAGTGAAGGAAAAATAACAATCGCTGAGCTTGATCAAGTCTGTTTGAAATTATTTTTTAAACTAACAACTAACAACTAACATAATTCTCTCGCACGAGTTTAAGGCTCGGTTGTTCCAGGAAAGCTTTAACCGAGCTGACATGACTGATTGTAATCTCTGTTCCGCCCATGAGTTGACAGAAGCGATGCAGGTGGGAAATTTCTTCTTGCTGAAGAGGAGAAGCGCTGACGAGAGTAAACCATGGGGCGAGCCAAAGGTTTTTACGTAAAGGCATAAAGTAAGCTGTTTTTATTTTTTGCGCATGAGCCAAAAGATTATTGTGCTTATCAATGGCTTTAGAAGAATCGTACCCCAATCTTTTCAAGTCATCAAAAGACATCGCATCACCATTTTTAATGTAGAGTATGCCATTGGCAGTATATCCCAAAATAAAATGGTCTCTTTTAAAAAGTCTGAGCATAGTTTCTTTTTTGATGATGATGATGAGCAAAAAATATTGAATTCTATAAAGCTTGGTTTTACAATTGATGTTCTGACATTTATTGTAAAAACTTCCTTAGGTTTGTGCTCTTAAAGCTTTGAAAGGTAGACTCCATTTGAATCTCCGGTGTTTCCGTCTTTCTCTATTTATCTATGCATGAGAGCTAATTTAGCATGATGATATATAAATGTAATTTATTGATTGACAAAAGTCAATTATTTGTTTACAATGTAAACATTAAACATGTCTTAAATAGCTGGAATAAAGCTTATTGAGTGCCAAATTTGAACATGGCATTACACATAGGCGAAAAGATAAAAGCCAGGGCAAAAGAATTACGCATAGGACCGACGGAGTTGGCGGATATGATCAATACGTCTAAACAGAACGTCTATGGGATCTACAAAAGAAAGGCACTGGATTCTGAATTGTTAAAGAAAATATCCCTGGCCTTGAAGTTTGATTTTTTCAGTGCCTATTATGATAAGCAATGGCAAAAAAGTTTCCAGGAGGGACAAGCATTCTATCAAACAAAGACTGCATCTGTATTGAAGGAAGAGTTGACCCAGCTTAAAAAGGATCATCAGGAATTGCAGGAGAAATACGATATGCTGAAAAAATTGTATGACCTGACAGAAGAAAAGCTGAAAGGGAAAAAAGAAGTGGTGACAGCCAGTACTTCAAAAAGTACACGTAAAGCAAAGCAATAAGTGTTAAGCTAGTGGATTAATCCATTTCTGTTGGTAAATTCCGCTTTCGCACGACATCCCAAATCAAATCCGCTTCATAACCTTTCCCGGCAAGAAAACGGATAGTTTTGGCCAGACGCTGCCTTGGATCTTCTTCTTTCTGAAGGCTTTCCCATTTTTTGTCAAATAAATCCTGCAAGCGAGACTGATATTCCGGTGTACTGATTTCTTCTAAGCCTTTACTGATCTGTTCTTTGGACAAGCCAAGGTGTTTCATGTGTACCTGTATCTTTTTCCGGCCCCAGGCTTTCACCCTAAATTTCCCTCCTGCATACGTACGAGCCATTCGCTCTTCGTCGAGATATCCTTCCTCTTGCAGTTTTAAAATCAGGTTTTTAACTATATCTTTACTTGCGCCAATTGCGTATAATTTGTCAACGATCTCTTTTTGGGTGCGATCCCTGAAAGAACAAAAGGCAGTTATCTTTTGGTAGGCTTTTTCTGCCGTAAGTTGTTTTTGCGAAGAATGATTTTCGGCGTCCATAATTACAAGTAATATACAAAATTGAAAAACACGAAGTCACTATACACACTTTTTTTAGCCAACGGGGTTTCCAGTTTTGCGCAAGGCATTACGATGTTATCTATTCCGTGGTATTTTACTTCACGTGGAGAGTCGTCTTTATTCATTGCTTTCTTTGCCATCGTTACGCTCGGCTCTTTGTTCTGGGGACTGTATGCCGGTGCATTGATAGATGGTTTCAACCGTAAAGATATTTTCTTAGGAACAAACTTTGTACAAGGATTGATCGTCATGTCTGTTGCTTCCTTAGGTTTTAGAGAAGGAGGACTCCCAAGTAGTTTGGTATTGATTGTTTTCGGAATGATCTTTTTCGGCTACCTGATTCATTATCCTAACCTCTATGCTTTTGCACAGGAAATCAGTGACAGCGATAACTATACACGCGTAGCTTCCTGGATTGAGGTGGTGGGGCAAACCACAGCCATCGCTGCTGCTGCTCTGGCAGCCGTATTACTGGAAGGTGTACACGGCATTGACTTAGACATCATTGGCATGAAATTCCATTTGCCTATTTATATCGATAAGTGGTCCATGCACGAGATTTTCCTGCTGGATGCAGGCGCCTATTTCCTTTCGTTCATCATCATCATGCTGATGCCTTATACTCCTTCCGTGGTGCTTTCTATCCACCAGGATCAGGACATCTGGAAGAGCATGAAAGAAGGTTACGATTACTTAAGAAACAACTTGCTCATCAATATCTTCGGGTTGTGTTCATATTCTATTTTCGTCATTGTATTGGTAGAGTTATTCAGTCTGGTGCCTCTCTATGTCCAAAATCATTTGCATGCGTCTGCTTATGTACTGGGTACATCGGAATTGATGTACGCGTCCGGTTCACTCATATCGGCTTTCGTGATCAGTAAGTTATTCGCTAAAATCAGTTTGCCCAAAGCCATCATCATCATGACATTCATGACCACTTTTGCCTTTTACCTGAGTGCCTTGAGCAGTCTGGTCTGGCTGTTTTATGTGGTTTGCTTTATCAAAGGGTTCGTCAATTCCGGATCCCGTATTTTCCGTGTGTCTTATTTGTTTCGTTTGGTTCCGGTGGATTTGACGGGTAGAGTAAACAGTATGTTCAATGTGTATACAACTCTTTTCAGAATGGTGTTTATTTTGGCCTTTGCCTTTACATTCTTTTCACAAGGTTCCAATGTTACCTACGCCTATGCTATCCTGGGCACATTCACATTAGTAGCAGGATTGATCCTGATCATTTTGTATCCTAAGTTTTTGAAACTAACGGAAGGAGTCGGTACTACTCCACGCGGACATTAATCTTATGCTGTTTAGCCAAATCGCTGATCTTCCAGGAGCAACCGTCATTAGCCGGCAGGCCGATGAAGTAGAGGTGCGTCACTTGCTAACAGATTCCCGCTCACTACATTTTCCTCAACAGACCCTTTTCATTGCCATCAAAGGTCCTTCGCACGATGGACACAATTACCTGGAAAGTCTATTCATCCACGGCGTAAGACATTTCGTTATTGAGAATGAAAGTTTGCTTACTCCTGCGATCAGAAAATCTTCTAACATCATTAAAGCAGACAGTGGCTTGCGCTTTTTGCAAACCATGGCGGCCTATAAACGCAGCTTGTTTCACATCCCTGTATTGGCTATCACAGGCAGCAATGCCAAAACCATTATCAAAGAGTGGATCTGGCAAATGCTGCATACTGATTGTGCCATGGTGCGCAGTCCTAAGAGTTATAATTCACAATTGGGTGTTCCGCTTTCCGTTTGGGAAATGGAAGGTTATCATGCCATGGCGATTTTTGAAGCAGGCATTTCCACTTACCATGAGATGGAACACCTGCGGGATGTCATACAACCGGTAGACGGAATTTTTACCAATATCGGTACAGCGCATGACCAGGGCTTCAAGAGTCAATCGGATAAAATAAAAGAAAAGCTTAAGTTATTTACCAATGTTGAACATCTGGTCTACTGCAAAGATCATACAGCCATCGATGTAGAAGTGCAGGCACAACAGATACCTTCGTTTACCTGGTCGAGAAAAGATTCATTGGCTGATGTATACATTATAAAAGAAGAAAGACAAGGTGACGGGTGGAAGTTAGAATTGTCTGTTCAGGGACAAGCACAACACCTTCACATTCCTTTTTCCGATGAGGCCTCGGTAGAAAATGCGATGCATGCCATTACCTATTTGGTTTTGTTTGGATATTCCGTTGAAGATATCGCACCACGCGTCGCACGCCTGGAACCGGTTCACATGCGCCTGGAGTTGAAGAATGGCATCAACAGTACGGTACTGATCGATGACTCTTACAACAATGACCTGATGGGGCTTTCGCTCGCCTTGGATTTTGCCACACAACATAGAAGAGCTTTGCCGCTGACCGTTGTCTTATCGGATGTATTGCAATCCGGCCTGACTCCTGAAGAATTATATAAAAGTATAGCGGAATTATTGCAAAGCAAAAAGGTCACGCAACTGATTGGTATCGGTCCGTTGTTTTCTTCTTTTGCAAAAGTCTTTCCATCGTCTACGCAGTTGTTTTCAGATACGGTCCATTTTTTAAAGGAGTTTGATTTTACTTCTTTGAGAAATGAACTGATCCTCGTGAAAGGCGCACGCAGCTTTGGATTTGAAGCCATCACCCAAAGACTGGAAGAAAAAGTACACGGTACGAGATTTGAAATTGATCTCGATGCCTTGGTTCATAATCTGAATTATTACCGATCTATTACCAGGCCTGGTACCAAAATCATGGGCATGGTGAAAGCCTTTGCTTATGGCAGCGGCAGTCACCAGGTGGCGCAGCTGTTGCAGCACCGGGGCATTGACTACTTAGCAGTAGCTTATGCCGATGAAGGCGTGGTGTTGCGTAACTATGGCATTACAGTACCGATCATGGTGTTGAATGCGGATCGTCAAACGTTTGCTACATTATTGCGCTATCGCTTAGAGCCGGAGATGTACAGCTTTAAGATCCTGAAAGAATGGATCGAGTATCTGGAGTGGGAGAATGCATCGTCCAATATTCATTTGAAGCTGGATACAGGAATGCACCGTCTGGGCTTTGAGAAGAAAGACGTACAGCCATTATTGGAGATGCTCTTGCTGCATCAAAACAGAATCACCATTGCAGGTGCATTCACCCATTTGGCGGCGGCTGATGAAGAAGTTTGGAATGACTTCACTGAAACGCAATTGAAAGAATTTCAATCGTTCTGCGGCATTCTCGAATCCTCCCTCGGTTATTCCTTCATCAAACATGCCTTGAACTCCGCAGGCATCGTGCGTTTCCCTCAGTATTCATTTGACATGGTCCGTTTGGGGATTGGTTTGTACGGTGTGGAAGTCAATGGTTTGCACCAGGATAAATTGATGAACGTGGGCAAACTCATTACTCACGTATCTCAGCTGAAACATATAGAAGCCGGGGAAACCGTGGGTTACAGCCGCAAAGGGAAAACCACAAAGGCTACTACTATCGCTACTATCGCCATTGGTTACGCCGATGGATTTGATCGTCGCTTCAGTAATGGTGTCGGAAAAGTAAATGTCAATGGAGTTTTATGTCCGGTCATTGGTAACGTCTGCATGGACATGACCATGATCGATGTCAGCGGGGTGCAGGTAAGAGAAGGAGATGAGGTGATTATTTTTGGTGATTCACCGACGTTGATTGAACAGTCCAGAGCCATTGGTACGATCGCTTATGAGCTCTTGACAGGGATTGGGGAACGGGTGAAGAGAGTATTTTTTAAGCAGTAGTATTCAGATATGAAAGTCTCAAAAATAATTCGAATTGTAGGGGCAGCATTAGTAGGAGTTTTGTTACTCCTAGCGCTCGCCATGCGAATAAATAAGGTCACGCACAGTAATCTCGGAACAAACTTGCATAAAGAGCATGCAGAACAGTTGGGTTGTCTTCTGGCAGAATATTCACCAGTTTCTAAAGAAATCAAAATCGGTGATTCTATTGTATTTGTGCCCGGAAGTGTATGGGTACAGTCAGCGGTTAGGTTAAAGTTTAGAGGATATATATTTTCACATTATTATGAGAAAACACATGGTATCGGAAACTGGAAGTACAGTTCTAGTGACGAATTGAATCAACACCAGTTGGTTCTGACTAGTAATAAATACGATACGACATTTAACAGGGTTATAATGGAAAAACAATCATTGCTTGATTATGAATTAGACGATCAAGTTATAAATCAGCATAATGAAGTATTTGATGTGCATGATTATAAAAACATAGACACACTTAAGTTTTACATAAAAAAATTACATACCGAATCATTATGGAAAAACCAACGTGGGAAGGTCATTTCAGAATATACTCTTTTAAGATTTGCATTGGATTACGAACCACTGGATTCAATTTTGTATTACAAAAAAAAGTAGGTTTGCGTGAGGGATAGAAGCGGAAAGCCCGCAGCGAGCAGAGAAGTTTGATAGAAGTGTATCGCATGATCCGAGCGAGGACTTGCAGCGAATAGCCTGACCCGAAGGGGCACGCCCGAATCCAACGCACTATCTGTAACCTTAAAATCAAGCTAGTCATATTGATAGAATACTTAAGAAAACATAATCAACCCTAACAAAAATTTAGTCTTGTAAGTAAGATTTTTACTATCTTAGGTCATCAAATAAAATCACATGGCCACCGTCCACCCCGCAACATTAGAAGATATCCCTGCTATGGCAGAGCTCCTGGCACTATTGTTCATGCAGGAAGCAGACTTTTCGCCCGATTTGTTCAAGCAGCAAGCCGGATTGAAAAACATTATTCAACATCCTCAGATCGGAAATCTTTTCGTGTTGAAGGAGAACGAAGATGTGATCGGCATGGTAAGTCTTCTCTATACCGTCAGCACAGCCATGGGTGGACCGGTTGCAATTTTGGAAGACCTTGTTTTAAAAGATGATAGCCGAGGTCAGGGCGCAGGCACAAAACTGTTAAAGGCTGCCATTGAGTACGCCAAAGAAAAGGGTTGTCTCAGGATCACCTTACTGACAGACCCTACAAACCGTAGAGCCATAGAATTTTACCAGCGTCAGGGATTTGTGAAGTCTGCGATGAAACCTTTGCGTTTGATACTTTGACGCTTTCTCCATGGCCTGTCCCCCCCGACAGGCCATAGTTTGTATAACAATCCAACTGAGATTTTTCAAGAAGCATTTCGGCCTGTCAGGGGACAGGCCGAGGAATCCATTCGGTAATCGCCTGAACTTAATCCCTCTTTCTCCCGTTTTAAATGCCATAAAACACTCATTTAGTACCCAAAAATTGGGGTATAATACTGCCTTTTGTCCCGATTTTTAACTAGATTTGTAGTTAACGCATTTCAAAAACATTTGTCTTTTGCGGGCTAAAAACCCATCAGGGGCATTTATTACACATCATTATGGGAAATAAGATTTATATTTTCGACACTACATTGAGGGATGGAGAACAAGTCCCGGGTTGCCAATTGAACACCACAGAAAAAATCATTGTGGCCAAGGCACTCGAGGAACTCGGAGTAGATGTGATCGAAGCTGGTTTTCCTGTATCCAGTCCCGGAGATTTTAATTCTGTTGTAGAAATATCGAAAGCGGTTTCTAATCCGATCATCTGTGCATTGACCAGAGCGGTAGAGAAAGACATCGATGCAGCTGTTGCTGCCTTGGAGTTTGCCAAAAGAAAACGTATCCATACCGGTATCGGTAGTTCGGATAATCACATCCAGCATAAATTTCGCAGTACACGCGAAAAGGTATTGGCTACGGGTGTTGCTGCTGTGAAGTACGCGCGCAAGTATGTTGACGACGTAGAATTTTATTGCGAAGATGCCGGTCGTGCAGACATCGTGTTCTTGGCACAGATGGTAGAAGCAGTCATTGCTGCAGGCGCTACAGTTGTTAACATTCCGGATACTACAGGTTACTTATTGCCTTGGCAATATGGTGAGCGCATCAAATATTTGGTGGATAATGTGAAAAACATTGACAAAGCCATCATCTCTTGTCACAACCATAACGACTTAGGTTTAGCTACTGCTAACGCCATGGCCGGTGTAGTGAACGGAGCACGTCAGATCGAATGTACGATCAACGGGATCGGAGAGCGCGCAGGAAATACGGCGCTGGAAGAAATCGCGATGATCATCAAATCACACGCTGGTTTGGGATTAGAAACGGGCATCAATACAAAAAAATTAGTGCCGATCAGTCACCTGGTATCTACCATGATGAACATGCCGGTGCAAGCCAATAAAGCCATCGTGGGGCGCAATGCCTTTGCACACTCTTCCGGTATTCACCAGGATGGATTCTTAAAGAACCGTGAAACTTACGAGATCATGGATCCTGTGGATGTGGGAGCAGATGCTTCTTCTATTCTTCTTTCTGCACGCAGCGGCCGTGCCGCGTTAAATCACCGCTTAGCTAACGTGGGCTACATGCTGAACAAGGAACAATTGGATATTGCTTACGAGGCTTTCCTTAACATGGCGGATAAACTCAAGCAGGTAAACGATGATGACTTGCATGTGCTGATGAAAGAAGTTTCTATCGCTAAGGCGTAACATGTCCGTTGGGCACAAGGCATTGTGCTGCTACTTTATTGCATGCATCGCATCATCAGATTTTAATACAATCATAATTAATAGATAGTTGAACATGGGTAAGACCTTATTTGAAAAAGTATGGGATGCACACGTGGTGACCGAAATAGCAGGTGGTCCCAGCGTGTTGTACATTGACAAACATTTGGTGCACGAAGTAACCAGCCCGCAGGCATTCGGTGGTTTGGAGAAAAGAGGCATCGGCCTGTTCCGTTTGGATCGTACCGTAGCTACTGCGGATCACAACGTACCAACCAAAGATCAACACCTTCCGATCAAAGAAATATTATCCCGCCAGCAAGTAGACAAGCTGACAGAGAACTGTAAAAAATTCGGCGTTACGTTGTATGGTTTGGGTCATCCCTACCAGGGCATCGTACACGTGATCGGTCCTGAGCTGGGCATCACCCTTCCCGGCATGACCATCGTATGCGGCGACAGCCACACGTCTACGCACGGAGCGTTCGGTTCTATCGCGTTCGGTATCGGTACTTCTGAAGTAGAACAAGTGATGGCCACGCAATGCCTGATGCAAAGCAAAGCGAAAACGATGCGCATCAACATTGACGGTACATTAGGCAAAGGCGTTTCGTCTAAAGATATTATCCTGTTCATCATCTCTAAAATATCTGCTGCCGGTGGTACAGGTTATTTTGTAGAGTATGCCGGATCTGCTATTCGTGCCCTGTCTATGGAAGCGCGTATGACGATCTGCAACATGAGCATTGAAATGGGTGCACGCGGTGGTATCATCGCTCCGGATCAAATTACATTCGATTACGTGAAAGGCAGAGAGTTTGCTCCGAAAGGCGCAAAGTACGATGAAGCCGTTGCGTATTGGAAAACATTGCAAACGGATGCAGACGCGAACTTTGATAAGGAATACAACTGGACAGCGGAAGAGATCACTCCGATGATCACTTACGGCACCAACCCAGGTATGGGCATCGGCATCGCGGAACCGATTCCTACGGAAGCATCGATGGAAGAAAGCAACCGTCCGACGTTCCACAAAGCCTTAGAGTACATGGATTTCAAAGCCGGTGAAAAACTGATCGGCAAGACAGTGAATTATGTATTCATCGGAAGCTGCACCAATTCCCGCATTGAAGACTTACGTGAAGTGGCTGCGTTTTTGAAAGGAAAGAAAAAAGCAGACAACGTCAATGCTTACATCATTCCAGGTTCCAAGCAGGTTGAAAAACAAGCGCAGGAAGAAGGCATCGATAAAGTATTGGCAGAAGCCGGCTTCGAATTGCGTGAGCCAGGTTGCTCTGCATGCCTAGGTATGAACGAAGACAAAATTCCGAAAGGAGAATATTGTGTATCTACTTCTAACCGTAACTTCGAAGGCCGTCAAGGTCCTGGAGCACGTACCTTGCTTGCAAGTCCATTGACGGCCGCTGCTACGGCTGTTGCAGGTAAGATCGTTGACATCAGAGAGGCGTTGAAGAAAGAAACAGCAAACGCATAAGTACGAAAAGATGAAAAGAAACCTCATACTGTTATTTCTTCTTTTGTGCACTGTCACTGCCAAAGCACAAGGTGTTCAAAAAAACGACTTAATAGGAAATTGGAAGGTTTCTAAGGTCGAAATGATCAAAGAGAACAAGACCTTAATGGTTGCCGATGAAGACACGGTACACTTTTCGGAATCGTTTGTCAATTCTCTAAAAGAAGAAGAAAAGAAAATGACTTTTGCGTTAATGAATGCCATGATGAAATTAGCCCTGGAAACTAAGCTCATACTTTCAGAAGACGGTACTGTTATCCAGGTCAACCATGATGAGAAAGAGTTTAAAGGAACATACGTACTTGGTAAAGGCGGTAAAAAACTCACAACAGTCTTTGGTGAAAAAAAGAAAGAATATTCTTCTGTTATGGTTAACAACCAATTGATATTAACAGAAGAGAAAAAGGACGGACAAATGATCCTTACATACGATAAGATAAAATAGCATTCATTATAATAGAGAAATAGACTATTAACCATGGAAAAATTCACCACCATCGTTTCAAAAGGGGTACCGCTTCCCATCGAAGAAGTAGATACCGATCAAATCATCCCTGCGCGTTTTTTGAAAGCAACTACGAAAGACGGTTTCGGCAACAACTTGTTCCGCGATTGGAGATACGACGACAAAGACCAACCGAAAGCAGACTTTATCCTGAACGATGCACATTATAAAGGTTCTAAAATATTGGTAGCCGGTAAAAACTTTGGTTGCGGTTCTTCCAGAGAGCACGCTGCCTGGGCTTTGACAGACTACGGTTTTAAAGTAGTGGTATCTTCTTTCTTTGCCGATATCTTCCGCAATAACTCTCTGAATAACGGTTTGCTGCCGGTACAAGTGTCACAGGAATTTTTGAATGCCATTTTCGAAAAATCAAAAGCGGACAACAATTTAGAATTGAAAGTGGATCTGGTAGCACAAACCATTGAGATCGTTGGACACAATATGTCTGAAGGATTTGAGATCAATAACTACAAGAAGACTTGCATGATCAACGGATATGACGACATCGACTATTTGTTGAGCATCAAAGACAAGATCGAGAATTACGAAAAGACCAGTAAGTATTTAAGCATCGTTTCATAAGTTTTAGTTTTTACAATGAATAAGAACATCGCAGTTTTAAAAGGAGATGGTATTGGTCCGGAAGTGACTGATCAGGCACTGAAAGTATTGGGTGCCATTGAACAAGTATTTGGACATTCGTTCACTTACAAAGAAGCCTTGATCGGCGCTGTAGCCATCGATGCTACGGGCAATCCTTACCCGGATGCTACGCATGAAATTTGTCAGTCTTCCGATGCGATTTTGTTCGGAGCCATTGGCCACCCGAAATACGACAACGATCCTAAAGCACCTGTTCGCCCGGAACAAGGTTTGCTAAAGATGAGAAAGACGTTGGGCTTATTCGCCAACATCAGACCCATCAATACATATAAAATACTGGCTAACTCTTCGCCTTTGCGTGCAGACTTGGTAGACGGTGTAGACTTCGTCGTGTTCAGAGAATTGACGGGCGGTATCTACTTCGGAGAAAAAGGAAGAAAAGACAACGGCGATACTGCCTTTGATAATTGCCAATATACAAAGGAAGAAATCTTGCGCATTTCTAAGTTGGCTTTCGAAGCTGCGATGAAACGTAACAAGCGTTTAACTTTAGTGGACAAAGCCAATGTGATGGAAACATCACGTTTGTGGAGAGAAACCGTAAAAGAATTTTCTGCGCAGTATCCTGAGGTAACTGTTGATTACATGTTCGTCGATAACGCTGCCATGAAGATCATTCAAAACCCACGGCACTTTGACGTCGTGTTGACAGAAAACTTATTCGGTGATGTATTGACCGATGAAGCTTCTGTGATCACCGGTTCATTAGGTATGTTGCCTTCAGCCTCTGTGGGAAGTAAAGTAGGTTTGTACGAGCCCATTCACGGATCCTATCCTGAAGCAGCCGGTAAGAACATTGCCAATCCAATGGCAGCCATTTTATCTGCGGCGATGTTGTTGGAAACTTCTTTCAATTTGAACAAAGAAGCTGCAGCCATTCGTCAGGCAGTTGTTCATGCATTGGAAAAAGGCATGGTGACATCAGACATTCAAAAAGATTCTAAACATACAACCACAGAGGTAGGCGCTTTCATTGCAGACTATATCGTGGCTAATAAATCAGTATTAACAGTAGCTTAATCATTCATTCGTGGAAAATAAAATCAACAAGACCAGTGCGACCTTAACAGAAGATCCGAATCAACCGGCTTCACAGGCCATGTTATTCGGTGCCGGCTTTACGGAAGCAGACATGCACAAAGGACAGGTAGCGATTGCGTCTACCGGTTACGAAGGCAATACCTGTAACATGCACTTGAATGGTTTGGCTGCTCAAATCAAAGAAGGAGTAACCAAAGCCGGCTTGAAGCCTTTGCAATTCAACACCATCGGAGTAAGCGACGGTATCTCTATGGGAACGCAAGGTATGCGTTACTCTTTGGTGTCACGCGATGTGATTGCAGATTCTATTGAAGCCATTTCCGGAGCACACTATTACGATTCATTGATCACTGTAGTTGGTTGCGATAAAAACATGCCGGGTGCAGTGATTGCGATGGCTCGTCTGAACCGTCCTGGAATCATGGTGTACGGTGGTACAATCAAAGCCGGTAACTGGAAAGGCGAATCGTTGAATATTGTTTCCGCATTTGAAGCTCTGGGAAAAAAATTCAACCACGCCATTACAGAAGAAGATTTCAAAGGTGTCGTACAAAATGCTATTCCGGGAGCTGGTGCTTGCGGTGGTATGTATACAGCCAATACAATGGCATCTGCGATTGAAGCCATGGGATTGTCTTTGCCTTACAGTTCTACTTCACCTGCAACAGGCGAAAGAAAAAAACAAGAATGTGTGAATGCCGGTGAAGCCATCAAACAATTGTTGTTGAAAGACATTAAAACAAGAGACATCATCACGCGTGAATCCATTACCAATGCGGTGCGTGTAGCGATGATATTGGGCGGTTCTACCAATTTGATTTTGCACTACCTGGCGATTGCAAAAGCTGCCGGTGTAAAATTTACCTTGAAAGATTTCCAGGAGTTATCTGATAAAACACCATTGCTGGCTGACTTGAAACCAAGTGGTAAGTACATGATGGAAGATTTGGAAAGAATCGGTGGTTTGCCTTCCATCATGAAAATGATGTTGAAAGAAGGTATGCTGTATGGAGATTGTTTAACGGTAACAGGTAAAACAGTAAAAGAAAATCTTGAATCTGTGCAGGACATGCCCGAAAACGATATCATTGCTCCATTGAGTAATCCGATCAAAGCAACAGGTCACTTGCAAGTGTTGTGGGGTAACCTCGCAACAGAAGGATCTGTGGCGAAGATTACCGGTAAAGAAGGAGAAAAGTTTGAAGGTGAAGCGATCGTATTCGATTCAGAAGGTGAATTGAACGAAGCGGTAGAAAGAGGAGAAATCAAAGCGGGTCATGTTGTCGTGATTCGTTATGTAGGTCCTAAAGGGGCACCTGGTATGCCGGAAATGTTGAAGGCTACTTCACTGATCATGGGTGCAGGTTTAGGTGATAAAGTAGCTTTAATTACTGACGGTCGTTTCTCCGGCGGTACACACGGATTCGTTGTAGGCCACATCACGCCGGAAGCACAGGAAGGTGGGAACATCGCCTTGACGAAAAACGGTGACCATATTGTCATTGATTCGACCAACAATACGATCGACATGATCGTGTCTGCAGAAGAAATTGAAAACAGAAGAAAATCATGGGTAAAACCTCCTTACAAAGTGAAGAGTGGATTGCTTTACAAATACCTTCGTACAGTGTCTACGGCCTCTGAAGGTTGTGTGACGGACGAGTTTTAATTCTAGCTGTCTTGCCCCTAAATCCCCTAAAGGGGACTTGAATAAAATAAGAATGCGCATTCAAGTTGTTTAGTAAAGACTCCATCGAAAAAACTAACAACGAACAACGAACAACAAACAACTAAAACATCATGATACCAAAGATAAAACTCAGAGGTGCCGAATACATTGTAAAACTTATCGAGTTGCTCGATGCAAGAGATTTGTTTGCGTATCCCGGCGGTGCAATTTTGCCCATCTACGATGCATTGGCGTTTAGTAAGTTGAACAATGTGTTGGTAAGACACGAGCAAGGCGCGGCTTTCATGGCCAATGGTTATGCACGTGTGACAGGTCGTCCTGGTTTTTGTTTAGCCACATCGGGACCTGGTGCTACAAACTTAGTTACCGGCATTGCCGATGCTTACGCGGATTCTGTTCCAATGATTGCCATTACAGGTCAGGTAGGATTACACTTGATCGGTTCAGATGCGTTTCAGGAAACAGACATTACGGGTATCTGTATTCCGATTACTAAAAAAACATTCCTGATCAGAAACCTGGAAGAAGCTGCGGCTATTTTTCAGGAAGCGTATAGAATTGCCATCACTGGTCGTCCGGGTCCTGTGTTGATTGACGTGCCTCGTTCAGTACAAGGTGAGTTTGTTGATTTAGATGAAGATTGGGAAAAATATTTTGTAAAGCCTCAAGCTACACCGGTTGGCACCTTCGGCGATAAAGAAATTGCAGCGGCAGCGGCATTGATTGCTTCTGCAGAACGTCCATTGATCATGGCAGGGCATGGTATACTGTTGTCCAGAGCATGGGATGAATTGAGACATTTTGTACACCGTGAAAATATTCCTGTCATCTCTACCATCTTAGGGGTTGGCGCCATGGAACATGATGATCCTTTGTATTTCCAATGGTTGGGTATGCACGGCATGAAATACGCCAATCAGGCCGTACAAGAAGCCGATGTCATCATTGCATGGGGTATACGCTTTGATGACCGTATCACAGGTCGCTTGGCGGACTTCGCTCCAAATGCAAAAATACTTCACGTAGATATTGATCAAAGTGAAAACGCGAAGAATGTAAAAACAGAAGTGTTTGTACACGGTGATTTGAAAAAAGTCATCGATAGAATTCCTGATACACGCAACGATGCCAATCGTGTGAAACGTACGGAATGGTTGATGCATTTAGAAGAATTAAGAGAAGAGTATCCATTGATGCCAGCAGATTTGGAAAGCTTTACTCAAATTACAGCGATACAATTGCTGGAAGAGAATCTTAATGACAGTGCCATTGTTGCTACAGATGTAGGACAACATCAAATGTGGGCCGCTCAATATTGTTTGCGTTTAAAACCGAATCATTTCTTAACTTCAGGCGGGTTAGGTTCTATGGGCTTCGGTCTGCCTGCAGCCATGGGAGCGCAAGCTGGGATGCCATTCAATGAAACCTGGTGCATTACAGGTGACGGTTCCTTTCAAATGAATTTACAGGAATTGATTACTTGCGTACAAGAAAAATGGCCGGTAAAAGTATTGTTGCTCGATAATAATTATTTGGGAATGGTTCGTCAATGGCAGGAGCAGTTTTATGCCAAGAATTATTCTGGCGTAGAATTATTGAATCCTGATTTTGTAAAGTTATCAGAAGCCTTTGGAGTGAATGCTGTATCTGCTTCCAATGCAACAGAATTAAGAGCCGCAGTGAAACAGGCGCAGGAAACGAAAGGACCGTTCCTGATTCATGCTAAAGTATTGAAAGAAGAAAATGTCTTACCTATGGTAGCGCCAGGCGCCAGTTTATCGGAAACGATTTACTACCCGGTGAAACCGAAGAAAGAGAAAGTATAATTAAAGTGGTCAGTTGACAGTGGTCAGTAAAAAAGAAGCCGGTTTATACTGGCTTCTTTTTTTACTGATCACTTCTGACCACTGACCACTGTCAACTGACCACTAAATCATGGAAGATAGAATCAAAGCAGCAGAATCCAGAATGTTCAAAGTGGTATTTCCTCCTATCACTAATCATTACGACACCTTGTTCGGGGGCATGGTCATGCAGATCATGGATGAAGCCGCTTTTATTACGGCTACGCGTTACAGTCGTTTGCGCATGGTAACGGTTTCTTCCGAGAAAATAGATTTCAAAAAAGCAATACCCGGTGGCGTAATGATCGAAGCTGTTGCAAGTGTTTTCCATGTGGGCAATACCAGTATGAAAGTGAAAGTAGAAATCTTCATGGAAGAAATGTATTCTACAAAAAGAGAATCGGCTGTGGAAGGCTTGTTTACTTTTGTTGCGGTGGATGAAGAACATAAGCCAGTGCCAATAAAATAATAGTTTTATGAAGAAGGTCGACTATAAGAATACTGTCCATCATGCGATCATTGTCATCGGCTTTATTTTATCAGGAATACTGTTTTCTTGTATTAGTAATACGGAAGAAGTTATTCCCGCTAATACAACAAAACGCTGGCTGGGCTATCGTCAGAATAGTGACGATACTATTTTAACAAAAAATGGTTATGCCTATTTAACTACACATAAGGGTATCTCAGCTAACGGCACGTCCATTGTTTCTAATAATAAGTTGAAAGGCGATTTCGAAGTGAGAATTAGTTACAGTGCTTTTGTTACTTCAGGCAACTATAGTTTTTCAGATCAATTGATTTTTAATTTTTCTTCACCAGGTGTAAAAGATGCCTTGATTAGTGCAACCTTAACGAATGAAGATATTTACATAGAAGATTCTACGCGATCAAGTTTATCCAAAAGTACTGTAAACCGCGACGGAGAAGTATATGTAAAAAGAACGGGGAGTGCAATCTATAGTTGGATACGTGCGGGCAGTGACAGCTTAATCATGAACAGAATCGATTATTATTCCGGAGATTTAAGCATTGAGATGAAAGTGCTTTCTGCAGATGATACAGCGATACATACTTCTGTTCACCTGGATGATATTGTAATTATAGGTGGAGGTGGATTGGTAAAATCAAATACTTTCGACGGCAAAACAATTCGTATTGTAGAGTAACGTATTATTTTTTTGATTCCCACTTTTTCAAGAGAGAAGGAATTTCTGCATTTAAAAATTCAAGGAAAGAGATCATCTCCGCTAAGGTGTTATTGAATTCTTTTGATGCCTTTGGACGTTGCTTATTGATCTCTTTCAATAAGGTACCAATGGATGTCATCTGTGACATATTTTGTAACATATCGACTTTCCAGTTCAAAATTTTAGCGCGGAAATACCGTTTGCGATCCCCGGGTCGTGTAATATATTCCAACCTATTGGCGGTAAGCAGTAAATTAATAGCTCCGCTGGTGGCACTTTTACTGATGCCGAGCGTATGGAGAATTTCTTCAAAAGTGAGCTCTGTTTGATCAGAAACAATCAATAATGCCATGACACGGCAGGCAGCAGGCTGCATACCGGACTTTTCATAGAAAACGCCCAGTTTTTCAACCAATTCTTTCTGAGCCTGGGTAATCTTGAATTCTGCCATTTCTGTTTACTTTTTATTCCTGGCCGGGAAATTGTCTTTTTGCCACCTCCAAGATACCAAATTATCCTATTACATGTATGTTTTTACATAAAGTTCTGTTTTTTGTACATTATTTATTTAGTTCATAATTTACAGAACCAAATAAATATTTTGTAAGTTTGTACAATATAAACCGCTAACATCCGACACTATGAATGTGACAATAGCACAAAAGCGATTAATAGAAAAGTTAGGAGTCTTTTTTGAAGGACATGGCGAGACGCCGGCAGAAGCGAGAATCGTTGGCTTGCTGATCGTGGCTGACCAATTGGAATGGACGCTGGAAGAGATACAACAAACATTGGGAATCAGTAAAAGCGCGGCGAATAATGCTCTTAATATACTGATGTTAAAACAGCAGGTAGAATATGTCACCAAACCGGGCGACCGCAAAAAGTATTACAAATCCAAAATTGAGCAATGGTTGACTCATGTTGAGGAACACATGGAAAAAGCACTCGAAGTAAGAGTGGTCATGCGGGAAGCATTAGAGCAGCGTACGAAATCAACCAAAGAATTTAATATAGCGCTCAAAGAGATGATTGACTTCATGGAGTTCATGATGTCGTCTCATCAGGATTTATTTATCAAGTGGAAAAAATCAAGAGGCAAAGCCTAACATATATATATAGTATAACGCATCAAAATTTAATTTTTACTACAATGAATAAAATCAGAAGTTTAAGTCGAATCGCTCTCGGTATAGTTTTACTAATGGGTATATCTTCGGTGGCCAGAAGCCAATCAGAAGAGAACGTTTTTAATTTGAAAAGTAGCATTGAATACAGTTTAAAAAATAATCCAAGCAGCACGGTGTACAATAATGAAGTGGAGATTGCCAGACAGAAAAACATACAAGCACTGTCTGTTTATTTACCACAGGTTGCGGGTACATTGACTTCAGATTATAACCCCAAACTGCAAACCAATGTTCTTACGATTGATGGACCGACCGGTAAGCAGGAATCTACATTGACATTGGGTCAGAGACATGCCAATGGAGCAGTTGTGCAGGTAGATCAGAAAATTTACGATCAATCAGCGATTGAAGCCATCAGTGCTCGAAAGATAAATAATCAAATAGCACAATTGAATATATTGAAGAATAATGAAGCATTGATCTACAATACTTCTCTTGCTTATTATCAAGTGCTCATCTATAAGGAACAAGAAAAATTATTGCGTGAAAATGAAAAACAGTATAAGGAACTGTTGAATATTTTAAAACTGCAGTATGATCGTGGTGTCATTCGTAAGATTGATTACGATCGTACGAGAGTGAGTTCAAACAATATTACGTCGCAAATTACTTTGGTTCAAACCAATCAGAAGTTGGCATTGAACAAATTAAAAAATGCAATGGGAATGCCTATTGAAAATCAAATCCGTATTGAAGATTCCAGCTATACGTTAGCCACAGCAGAATTGCCAAAAGAGGTGGTAATGAATGTGGAAAACAGATTGGATTTTAAACTCATGAATCAAAATATTTTGGCCCAGGAGATTGATGTTAAAATGAAAAAGGCGGCTTTTGCTCCGGTCCTTTCTGCTTATGCGAGATATGGAGTAAACGCTTTCGGCCCTGATTTGCCTAGTTCATTCGTTAAAGGATATGAGTATTCCGCCATTGGTGTAAAATTAAGTGTTCCTATTTTCAGTGGCTTTAGTAAAATAAGTCAATTGAAGCAGTCTCAGTTGTTATTGATGAATGCGAAAGAAAATGCTAAACTAAGTATACAGAATTATAAAGTGGATTACGAAAATGCCAATACCAAACTGGTCAGTTCATATACCAGTTTGAATAAAGACAAAGAAAATCTTGATCTGGCAAAAGATGTTTTTGAAACCACCAATTTGCAATACAGACAAGGTACAGCTTCTCTTACTGATTTCTTAAATGCCGATTATTCATTAAAAGAAGCACAAAGTAATTACATCAATTCCTTATTAAACTTCATGTCGGCCAGAGTGGATTATGAAAAATCACAAGGAACTTTAGCAGGATACATCAATCAACTTTAATTTTTACCAGAATGAAAAAGAAAACAATTATCATCATAGCAGCGTTGGTTGTCGTAGTACTTGCCATCGTATTGACACTGGCAAATAATAAAAAGAAAATAGACGCCAGCAAACAAGTCGTTGATCGCTCATCTGTACCGGTATATGTGTCTACATTCACAGCAGCACCATTGCCTATACAAGGTAATCTCAATGTGCCGGCTGTACTTTCTGCCAATGAAGAAGCCAGTATCTCTTCTGCTGCTTCCGGTAAAATAGTATCACTAAATATTGAATTGGGATCAAAGGTATCCAAGGGACAAATCATCGGTCTGGTGGATGTGAAGCAAAAGGAGCTGAACCTGAAGTCTACCGAATTGAATGTAGAAAAGTTAGGAAGTGATTATGAAAGAGACAAAGTATTGTTGCAAGGAAATGCTGCAACGGAAAGCGCTGTAACGAAATCAAAGTATGATTACGAAACCAATAAGATACAAGCGGATCTGATCAGACAGCAAATCAAGGATGGGAATATTGTTTCTCCAATTAATGGAATCATCACGGATAAGAAATTGATTGCCGGTGAGTATGTAAATGTTGGTGCTCAGATCGCATCAGTAGTAGACATCAGCAAATTGAAAGCTGTCGTTTTCGTAGGAGAGAGTGATGTATTCAAATTAAAGGAAGGAGATAAAGTAAAAGTGACTACGGATGTTTTTCCAGGAACTGTTTTTAACGGAGCCATTAGTTTCATCAGTCCAAAAGGCGATGACAACCATAATTACAGAGTAGAAATTGCAATCACGAATAATAACAGCATTCGTTTAAAGGCCGGCATTTATGTGATCGCAGAGTTTAATGTAGGTGGAAATGCAACGGTGCTTCAAATTCCTAAAAGAGCATTAGTAGAAGGTGTGAAAAATCCTTACGTATTTATTGCTTCAGGGAATAAGTCTGTGAAACGTAAAATTGCTCTCGGACGCGAGATCGGAGAAAACATCGAAGTGTTGAGTGGATTGACACCAGGTGAAGAAGTGATTACAGATGGCCAGATCAACTTGATCGATGGCAGCAAAATAGAAACTGCTAAAAAATAGTATTATGTCAATTACCTCAGTAGCCATCAAGCGACCATTACTGATTACAGTAATTTTCGTTACCCTGATCCTCTTTGGATTTATCAGTTACCGTACATTGAATTATAACTTGCTGCCTAAATTCGAGGCCAACGTTATCTCAGTAGCGACGGTATATCCGGGAGCTTCATCAGAGGAAGTACAAAGCAGCGTTACCAAGCCCATTGAAGAAGCCGTGTCTGCCATTGAAGGAGTAGATGTAATTTCTTCTGCCTCCAGAGAAGGTATTTCAGCCGTTACCGTAACCTTAAAATCCGGTTTTAGCAGTACGCTGGCACAGAACGATGCGGAACGTAAAATCAATCAAATCAAGAAAACATTACCGGATCAGGTAGAAGATCCGGTGGTGAGTCGTTTCAGTACCGATGATTTTCCGATCTTAAAATTTAGTATCACCTCTAAGATTCCGCAAACGGAGTTGTATGATTTTATTGACTTGCAGGTAAAACCTTTAATCACCAATGTTGCCGGTGTATCGCAAGTAAGCATCATAGGTGGCAACGAACGTGAAATTGAAGTTTACCTGGACAATGATAAACTGAACGCTTATAATATTTCAGCTACACAAGTCAACATGATCGTTGCAGGTAATGGCATTTCTTACCCTGCCGGTAATGTGACGTCCATGGAGAACAGATTTTCTGTACGATTGGATGCTAAAATCAGAAAAGTAGAAGACCTGAGAAACCTGATCATTCGGGAGAATGCAGACGGTAGCCGTATTTTGTTAAAAGACATTGCTACGGTAACAGATGCGCAGACTGAAGCGACAACACTCAACCGTATCAATGGTAAACCAGCAATAGGTATTCAGGTTTTCAAACAATCCGATGCGAATGCCGTAGCTGTGAGCCAAGGCGTAAAGGAAAAATTGAAAGCGATAAAGGACATGTATGCGTCCAAAGATTTCAATTATGAAATCGCTACCGATCAATCGGTTTATACATTAGCCTCTGCAGATGCAGTAATGCACGATCTATACCTGGCAGTATTTATTGTTGGTATGGTCATGATTATTTTCCTTCACAGTGTAAGAAGTTCTTTGTTTGTCATGGTAGCCATTCCATCCGCGATGATCCCAACCTTCATACTGATGTGGGTGTTTGGCTTCTCTTTGAATTTGATGACCTTGATGGCGCTTTCATTGGTAGTGGGTATTTTGGTGGATGATAGTATTGTGGTATTGGAAAACATTTACCGCCACATGGAAATGGGAAAAGACAAGCGCACGGCATCTCTGGAAGGACGTGATGAAATTGGCTTTACTGCCATGGCTATTACTTTAGTGGATGTTGTCGTATTCTTACCTTTAGCTTTAGCAGGAGGATTAATTGGAAACATTTTGAAAGAGTTCTCCTTAGTGATTGTGTTTTCTACTTTGATGAGTTTGTTTGTTTCCTTTACCTTGACTCCTTTATTGGCATCACGTTGGGGTAAAATAGAAGTCCTGAGCAAAGATACTTTTTGGGGTCGTTTGAATTTGGCTTTCGAACATGCGATTGATTCGATCAAAGAATTTTACGGTACTGTGTTGACCTGGTCATTGGGGCATAAGCGTTACATCATCATTCTTGTGTTGGCCATGTTCGGCGCTACGTTTGCCGTAGTTCGCTTGGGCTTTATCGGAGGTAGTTTTGTCGGTAATGCAGACCGTGGTGAATTGATTGTACAAATCGACATGGCTTCTGAAACACCTTTGAATCAAACGAATCAAACGGTGCAGCAAGTGGAACAGATGATCACGAAGCATCCGGAGGTGTTGAAGATATTTTCTAACGTAGGTACACAATCCGGCCAAACCGCGGCCAATGCTTCTTCTTCGAACAGTAACCTCGCTGAAGTATCGGTTACTTTAGTAGATAAGAAAGATCGTTCTTTTTCAACGGATGAATTTGGTCAACAGTTGAGAGATGAATTATCTGTTATTCCTGGAATTAAAATTACGGTGCAACCGGTAGGTATTACAGGAAATAGCCAGACACCTATCATTATTGCTGTGAAAGGAACAAATATGGACAGCTTAATCAAAGCAGCGAATATTTTGAAAGAAGTAGTGATTAAAACTCCCGGAACGGATTACGTACAATTCAGTACCAAGAATCCTAAGACGGAAGTCGCTATTAATTTGAATAGAGATAAAATGTCTAAACTCGGCGTAAGCATCGGAGACATTGGTCAATCGGTACAATTGGCTTTCCAGGGTAATAACAATACCAAATACAAAGACAAAGGAGAAGAATACGGGATCAATATCATCATGGACAAAACGGACAAGACGAATATTGAAAGTGTTAGGAAAATGAACATACGCAATAGCCGCGGCGCTATTATACAGCTCGGTGATATTGCAGAAATAAAAGAGGTGGTCGGGCAATCTGTATTGGAACGTACGGACCGCATGAATTCTGTGAAGGTATTGTCAGCTGCAGTAGGTCGTCCGGCAGGAACGATTGTGGAAGATATCCAGGCCGGAATAGCAAAAGTAAAATTACCGGAAGGTATCGTACTGGATTATCAGGGTGATGCTAAGAATCAAAAGGATTCGTTCGCAAGTTTGGGTCTTGCTTTAATGATTGGTATTCTATTGATCTATCTGATCATGGTGGCTTTGTATGAAAGTGTCGTTTATCCTTTCGTCGTATTGTTCTCTATACCGGTAGCTTTGATAGGATCTATTTTCGCCCTGGCACTGACTATGAATCCGGTTACCATCTTCGCGATTCTTGGTTTGATCATGTTATTGGGACTTGTTTCTAAGAATGCGATTTTGATTGTCGATTTTACCAATCATTTAAAAGAAAAAGGTATGCCGGTAAGAGAAGCATTGATCGAAGCAGGTAAAGAAAGATTACGTCCGATTTTAATGACCACGCTGGCCATGATCTTCGGGATGCTTCCGATAGCGCTGGCTTCAGGCGCAGGTGCGGAAACTAAGAATGGGATGGCCTGGGTAATCATAGGCGGCTTGACAAGTTCCATGATTTTCACATTGGTATTGGTGCCTTCTGTGTATATGATCATTGATGGTTGGAAAGATAAGGTCAATAGCTTATTTGCTAAGAAGTCAACGGAAACTGATCTTTCGGAGGTGAAGTAGGATAATGAAAGTATTACAGGCCCTTGATGATTCATCAAGGGCCTTTTTTTTGTATTGACACCGATCTGCTTTTTATGATTAAATATTTTTTGTGGTACGATACCGCTTAATTATTGAACTCCACTAAATGCGAAGATCGTTAAAATAGTTGCTTTCAGAGCGTTATTGTTTGTTGTAGGGAGTGGTATCCTTCCCACTATTCAATGTTCAGACTTTTTTTTAGCGGAGCGTTTGTTTTGCTTTGTGTCCTTCAATTCTACCAAATCAGTATAGTTATACTTATCAGGTAGAGTTATTACAATTCATGGAATATCGTGACCCATCTCCCCACCAGCCTGAGTCATCGGTATAGAACTTATCAATGATTATTAAATTATGACAACACAAGTACCGGAGAGGTTTTTTCAAGGTCTATTCAACAGCAAGAAGCTGATTTACATCGTTTGTTTTATCATTCTGATATCTACTCAGGTATTTGCTCAAACGGAGAAAGTGACTGTTACGGGTAAGATATTAGATGACACTAAGCAACCCATCCCAGGTGCCGTTATTGTTGTGAAAGGAACAACAGATGGCACCATTACAGAAGCGGATGGGACCTATTCAATTTCTGTACCATCAGATGCGATATTAGTTATTTCTAATATTGGTAGTGTTTCACAGGAAATTCCAGTCGATGGGCGCACATCCATTGATGCCACATTGGTGGTGGAAGCATCGGAGATTGAAGAAGTCGTCGTTGTAGGTTATGGAACGCAAACCAAGAAAAGCGTTGTAGGTGCCTTGTCCAAGATCAATGGTGCTGAAGTGAATAAAATTCCCGTTGCCAGTTTAGATGCACAGCTTCAGGGTAAGTCTTCTGGTTTACAAATCAACAATAACTCAGGTGTTCCCGGAGACGCCGTTTTTGTGCGTGTACGTGGTACTACGTCTGTATTGGCGGATAACAACCCGTTATACATCATCGATGGAGTTTTTATCAGTAATACTTCTTTACAAACACTTTCTTCGGGAGGAAGATTAACTTCTCCATTAGCAGATATAAATCCTGCTGATATTGAAAGCATGGAAGTGTTGAAAGATGCAAGTGCCACTTCTATCTATGGAGCGAGAGGTGCAAACGGTGTTATCATCATCACGACTAAACGTGGAGATTATAATGCCAAGCCTAAAGTGACTTTTGACGTATCACAAGGTGTGGCCTGGGCATCTAAAAGGAAATTATGGAAGCTGGCAGATGGCCCTACCAATGCGCAGTCCGTTAACGACAATTATATTCAAACACAAATAGACCTGGGCGTTGATCCTGCTATAGCCTATTCTAAACGTCCTTTCAGACCTGCTTCTGATATAGTAGCAGGTACTCCTCTAGGTAAAGGTAATCCGGAAGATCAGCAAACCTATGACAGGTTGGGCAGAACACTAAGAAACGCGAAGCTGGAAGAATATAGTCTTTCTGTTCAGGGTGGAACGAAGACAACAAAATATTTTATTTCCGCAGGATATAGTAAACAACAATCTATTTTGAAAGTTGCCGATTTTGAACGTGCTGGTTTAAAGCTCAATCTTGATCAAAAGATCAGCGATAAAGTAACTGTCGGAATAAGTAATGGACTTACCCGTACCACACGACACATGGTAGGTGCAGGAGATGGTTCACAAGGTAACTTATTATCCAGTGCGGCTTTGGTACAAGCAACCTACAATCCGATATACAATGCCGACGGTACACCTTCACTGGCAGGTAACAGAGACAACGTAGACGTATTGATTCAGGATACCGATATGAAAGCAACGAGTACACGTTACATTGGTAATTTGTATTTAGATGCTCAAATTCTTCGTAACCTGAAGTTCCGAAGCAGCTGGAGTACTGACATAGACTTTTATGATGAAAAAGGATATTGGTCAGACAGAATGCTACAAGGCTCTGCCGGTGGTTCTGCTCAGTCTTCTCTTTCGCAAAGCACCACATGGATCAATGAACAAACACTTTCTTACAGGAAAAATTTCGGCGCCAAACATTCAGCCGGCATTTTGATTGGTAATTCCATACAAGGAAATGGATTTAAAAACAGTACCGCAAAAGGATCAGGATTTCCTAGTAACGCATACAAAGAAATTGCTGCTGCTTCTGTGCAGACCAGTTCTACTTCGGCTTCTAATTCTACATTGGCTTCTTTCTTTGCAAGAGTTGATTACAACTACGACAGCAAATACTTTATAGAAGGTAGTATCCGGGCCGATGGATCTTCCCGTTTTGGACCGAATAGAAAATGGGGTTACTTCCCGTCTCTTGGTGCGGCATGGCGAATCAAAGAAGAAAATTTCCTGAAAGAATCAACATTATTGAGTGAGTTGAAACTAAGAGCAAGTGTAGGTCTTACAGGTAATCAGAACGGTATCAATGACGATGCCTGGAGAGGTCTATGGACAGGAAATGCTCCGTATGCTGACAACGGCACAAGCGGCTACAAGCCCGGTACCGCTCCTTTCCAGTTGAAGAATGAAGATCTTCACTGGGAGCAAACGCGTCAGATCAATGCAGGATTTGACATCGGATTTTTCAACAGAATTAATTTGGAATTCAACGTTTATAATAAATACACTACCGAAGCCTTATTAAATCTACCCTTGCCACAATCATCAGGCTATACAAGTTACCTCGCGAATGCAGGAGAAGTAAGCAACAAAGGATTTGAAATTGGTATCAATACGGTCAATGTGAAGAAAAAGGATTTAACATGGACAACCAATTTTAACATCTCCAGAAACTGGAATAAAGTAGAAAAATTAGCGGTCCCTATTACTTATTATAGCCGCGACTGGATCAGGTTGCAAGAAGGAGAGTCCATGTATTCGTTCTGGCTTTACAAACAATTGTATGTAGATCCACAAACTGGTGATGCTGTATACGAAGATGTAAATGGAGACGGACAAATTACTGTAGCCGATCGTCAGATATTAGGAAGTGCGTTACCCAAGTACTTTGGAGGTATTACCAATACTGTAACATACAAAGGATTTGATGTGTCGTTGCTTTTCACTTACCAATGGGGTAATAAAATATGGAATCACAACCGCTTCCTAAGTAATTATGGCGGTACACGTTCTGATAGATCTTTATACGAAGACGATGTAAACTACTGGAAAAAACCGGGAGACATTACAGATGTTCCTCGCTTTACATCACAAGGAAACAACTGGGCTTTGGAACAAAACAGCCGCTTGTTGGAAGACGGATCATTCTTAAGATTGAAATCATTGACCATCGGTTATACGGTTCCTAAAAGTTTAGTGGAGAAATATAAACTACAAGGCTTGCGGGTTTATGTAAGCGGTACTAATCTTTGGCTATGGAGTAAATACTCAGGACCGGATCCTGAATCCAACGTGTCTAATGCCAGTCAGCAAATACAAGGCATTGACTTTGGTACACCTCCGCAGCCAACTTCTATACAAGGTGGTATAACGGTCACACTTTAATTTTATCGACATGAAAAAGATTAAATCAATACTATACATTATACCGGTGATTGCTTTGGTATCACTGGCGTCCTGTAAAAAGTTTTTAGATGTACAACCTAAGAACAACGTTTCAGATGAAGTAACAATCGTTGACAAGGCATCAGCAGAAACCGCCGTGAGAGGCGTATACAATGCTTTTACTCTGTCAGGTTATTATGGAAATGACTTCCAGATGATTGGTTACCTTGGTGGTGACAACACGGCGTTTTTTGGTACAGTAGTTTATCAAAGTCATTTTGGTCAGCATAACGTCAGAGCGGATAATGGTACCATTCAAACTGCCTGGGGTGCTATCTACAAAGGCATAGACAGAGCGAATCACGTGATTGCCAAAGTGCCTAATGTTACAGATCCCAAACTTACCGCTGCATTGAAAAATCAGTATCTGGGAGAAGCTTATTTTCTGAGAGCCTTGGCTTATTTTGATTTGGTAAGAGTCTGGGGCGGTGTGCAAATTTTTACAACGCCTAACATAGAGGATAAACAAGGTGTTCCAAGAAGTGATACGACAGCAGTGTTTGCTCAGGTATTAAGTGACTTGATACAAGCAGAGGCATTGATTCCTTCTTCGTTAGCTACCAATCGCGTAAGAGCTACACAGAAGACGGTATGGGCGCTTAGAGCCAGGTATCATTTGTATAGAGGAGAATGGGCGGATGCGGAATTCTATTCCAGTAAACTGATTTCAGATGTTGCTACTTATAGCTTAGTCGCTCCTTATAATTCATGGTTTGCCAATGGTGTAACGAACACAAGAGAATCTATTTTTGAATTGGCTTATGCCACTACTTCTTTAAGTGCTCACCGTGGCAACTGGCAACCGACACAAAATGGAGGAACAAGAAGCTGGGGTCCTAATGCAGCATTTATTGCGCTCGTTACCAATCCGGCTACTGGAGGTACGAGAAACACGCTCATTGCTACAACCACGACCACTCCTATTGTCACATACGGTAACTTATATTATAGAAACCCTGCAACTGATCCGGCATATGTTCTTCGTATCGCAGAACAATACCTGATTCGCGCAGAAGCCCGTGCACAGATCGGAACCGATCTTACAGGAGCAGCAGCTGACTTGAATGCGGTGAGAACACGCGCAGGACTGGCTGCTACTGGCGCTGCGACAAAACCAGATCTTCTCCTGGCCATTGAAGATGAAAGAAGATTGGAATTTGCCTTTGAACCGCATCGCTGGTTTGACCTCGTGAGAACAGGTAGAGCAGATGATATCTTTCCTGGCATAGATCCGAATAAATATATTCTACCTATCCCGGTTACAGAACTTCAAACAGACCCTGCATTAAAACAAAACCCAGGATATTAATTTTCATAAAGTGTTGGCATCGGAGAAAACTTAGCATATGAGTTTTCTCCGATGCTTTTAGCATAAAGCAGTATACATAATTATTTATCTAATCGTATCAGCCATGTCACAGCAGAGCGTAAACCAAACCACATCCGAATGGAAGCCAATTGAGAAGATTGCATTCCGTTTCTTTTTCATTTATTTCCTGATTCAGATTATACCGATTGATTGGAAGTTCTGGAGAGAGTTTTTCTCCATCAACTGGTTACACGTGCATTTCAAACAAATTTTTGATCTGGCACATTATACGCCTAAATTCTTTTCTCCGGAGAGCATACCGCAATGGGGTTTGGGTGCATTCGCTGACTGGGCGGTGTTCTTCATCGTAGCCGCTATCGGTACATTGATCTGGTCTGTTTTTGACAAGCAAAAACAAGAGTACAACAATTTGTATTATGGCTTGCGTGTAGCACTGCGCTATCGTTTGGCCATAGCCGTTATTGCTTTCGGTTTCATCAAGTTGTTTCCTTTGCAAATGCCTTACCCTTCATTGAGTAATTTGCATACCAACTACGGTGATTTTTTCGCCTGGAAAATTTATTTCCATACGGTAGGTATTGCACCTAACTATGAATCATTCCTTGGTTTTGTAGAAATCGTAGCAGGGTTTTTATTATTCTTTAGAAGAACGGTCACTTTCGGTGCCGGGCTGATCATTGGCTTTATCGGTAACGTGGCTTTTGCCAATGGTTCTTATGATGCGGGTGATTTAGTATACAGTACGTTTCTTGTATTGATGGCATTGTTTCTCTTTTATTATGATGTGCCAAGATTGTTTCGTTTGCTGGCAGAGGAAAAGCCAACAAAAGCCAATCGTTTTGTTCCGCAGTGGTCTGCTAAATGGGTGGTGGTTACAAGAAAAGCATTGAGGGCGTCTTTTGTGATTTTTGTATTGGTATACGGTTTTAAGACTTACGCCAATTATAAATCAGATCCATACATTCTTCCCAAAACCCCGGCACTTAAAAATTCTTACGGGTACTACAATGTCAGAGAATTTATTTTAAATAAAGATACACTGGCGTATTCACTTACCAATCCAGGCAGATGGCAGGATGTAGTGTTTGAAAAATGGTCTACACTCAGCATTAAATCTTCCCGTCCTGTGAAAATTGATGTAACAAACGGAGATGGATTGCATGAGAAGGACATTGATAGAAACTATGAATCTGCGGGAGTTGCCGGTAGACATTATTTCTATTATGAAGCCGATACGATTCAACATACGCTGGCGCTTCAGAATAAGAATCTGAATCACAGATCGGAAAAACTATTGCTTCATTACAATTGGGCGAATGATTCAACATTGGTTTTGAAAGGGATCAATGAGAATCACGATTCTATAAATGTTGTCCTGGATCGTGTCAACAAGAAGTACATGATGTTTGAAGGTCGTCGCAAACCGGTGAAATTGTAAAGATCTATTAAATCTGAAACAATGTCTTTAATTGAAAGTGAACATTATACCGATACACAACAGAAAGAATTTGTTTCTGCTGTAACAACGGAACCTCCTGTCTTCGATACTAAGCATGTCAGGCCCTGGACAGGTACGCAGAAATTCGCGTTTCGTGCGGCATTTACTTATGTCGTGTTGATGTGCATTCCTTTCACCGCTAAGTACTACACTTACATTTATAACTTGAATTGGTCAAACCTGTATTGGAGCGATCTGTCGTCTATCGCAACAAATGTAAGCGCACCGCAGTTTGTAACGATCGCTACAGAAAGCGGAAGATGGGGGCTTGCCAGTTATGCCAACCTTGCCTTGACGTTGCTGACTTCTTTGGTTATTGCTGCTTTATGGACAATTATTGTTCGTGCAAAAAAAACAGAGCGGGAAGAATACAATGAACTGTATTACTGGATGCGTGTCCTTGTAAGGTATCGTGTGGGATTTGCTATTGTTGCCTGGGGCTATAAAAAATTAATTCCAATGCAAATGGTTTTCCCTACGGAGGGTATTTTGACAACTTCTATCATTGACATGCAGGAACAAAAGTTGTATTGGCAGTCTATGGGATTCGTTCCTAATTATCAATCGTTTCTTGGACTCGCTGAGTTTTTAGGTGGCTTCTTATTGTTGTTCAGAAAAACAACTGCCTTGGGCGCTGCATTGACATTGGTGGTGTTGGCGAATATTGCGCTGGCTAATCATGCATATGACGGCGGTGTACACATTTCCAGTTTCGGATTTGCAGTGTTGGCGCTGATTATTCTGGCAAAAGACTTACCTAATATTTGGAATCTTTTAGTAAAAGAAAAAGATGTTATCCCTACGACTTATTACCCGGATTTTTCTGCAGCATGGAAGAAATATTCTCGTCTGGGGTTGAAAACAGTTGGGTTAATCGTTTTTGTGGGTGTATTGCTCTACATGCAATGGAGAGATTTTCATAACTACAGGTTGCCTGTTACTCCAGGTTTGTCCGGCGCAAAAGGACATTATGCTGTAACAGAATTTAAGTTGAATAATACTCCTATCGCTTTTTCTCCGGATGATTCCATCCGTTGGCAAGATGCTACATTTGAAGAGTGGTCTACTTTATCATTCAAAGTGAACCGTAAAGAAAAAATGGATCAGTCGAACGGTGGATCTATCAGACACGGTCTCGGCGGTGTTCACATCGATATCGATCGCTCCTGGGAAAACGCCAGCATCGGTGGTGGCAGACATTTCTTCTTTTACGAAGTAGATAGCGTGCATCATCAAATCCTTTTACAAAACAAGAATACAGCACACCGCGAAGAGAAGCAAGTACTGAATTATACAAGACCATCAGATTCCAGAATTATTCTTTCCGGAAGGAATGAGTTTAATGATTCTATTTACGTGGTGTTAGATAAAATACAAAAGAAATATCCTTTGAGTGAAGAGCATCGTGAAGCCGGTGTTTATTAAAGATCCTCAGAGGACTCATTCATACTAACGTGACGAATATGTCAACAGAAGTGATTTCAGAAAACAATATTGAAGTGAAGAAGGAGCAGGATGAAAAAGCGTTGTATGGTTTATACCATTGGAAAAACTATGAAAAGATAATTTTTCGTATCACGTTTGTTTTCTTGCTGCTCATGACCATTCCCACAGAGCCGGATTGGTATGTGCATACCTGGAACTATGATTGGAGTAACATACACTGGAACATGTTGTATGATATTTCTGCGGCAGGACGTATTCCAAAGTTTGTAACCATTCCTACAGAAAGCGGTAAATGGGGCATCGCCAGTTATGCCAATCTATTTCTATCTGCATTATTTGCTACAGTTGCCGGATTGATTTGGACTGTTATAGTAAAAGCAAAAAAGACAGAGCGTAAAGAATATAATCAGTTGTATTACTGGGTACGTGTTTTGGCGAGGTATCAGGTGGGTTTTGCCATTGTTGCATGGGGCTATAGAAAATTGGTTCCTATACAAATGATGTGGCCTCCGACAGATATTTTGAATACGCCCATCTTGCACATACAAGAACAAAAATTGTATTGGCAATCGGTAGGTATTGTACCTCATTATGAAATGTTTCTTGGCTTTGCAGAATTTCTGGGTGGATTTCTTTTGCTGTTCAGAAAAACGACGGCACTAGGTGCTGCCATTACAACGGTGGTTTTAGCAAATATTGTTTTGGCTAATCACGTATATGATGGTAGTGTACACATACACAGCTTCATGTTTTCATTTGTCGCTTTGATTTTGCTTTGGAAAGATCTGCCCAATATCTGGAACTTATTAGTCAGAGAAAAAGATGTAACACCTCAGGTTTATTATCCTGATCTTTCAACGCCTTGGAAAAAATATACGCGACTCATAGTAAAGGTAACAGCCTTACTCATTTTTGTTGTACTGGAGTTTGTATTACACCTTGCCGGAGAGTTTGAGTACAGAGTGCCTGGTGCGAGAGGCTTAGCCGGTGCCGATGGGTATTATCAGGTATCTGAGTTTAGATTAAACCATAAGATACTTCCATACGATCCGTATGATTCTATACGCTGGCAGGACGTCATTGTAGAGAAATGGGCAACACTGGTTTTTAAAGTAAACAGAAAAGAAACGATTGATCAATCCAACGGTCCTGCTTTGAAAGCCACCGGTGGTTTGGTAAAGGACATAGACAGAGGTTGGGAAAGCTCAGGCGTACAGGGCAGACACTTTTTCTATTATACGATCGATACAGTAAACCATGTTTTGCATTTGCAGAATAAAAACAAATCACATCGCGCAGAGAAACAGGTATTGCATTATAGTCAGCCATCAAATACCAGATTGATATTTTCGGGTATAAACGAGTTCAATGATTCCATTTACGTGGTGTTGGATAAGTCAAGTAAAAAATATCCTGTCATCCTGCAAGGCCGTCCGGAAGGATCTTATTAAGAAGCAATATGTCAACAGTAGAACTAAAAGAACCGATCTCTCAGGTTGCCGGTGTGCAACAGGATCCTCGTGCGGATTTTACTGAAGGAAAGGCAAGTTGGACGAATGGTCAAAAGTTTGTCTTTCGTACGACTTTTGTTTACATACTTTTGCTGACCGTTCCGTTGACAGGGCGTTTTTATCAAAACATTTACAAAATAGACTGGGCTAATTTTTATTGGTCAAATTTATCGACCATCGCCAGTGGTTTCGGATCACCGGAGTTCATTACAATCACTAAGGACAATGGCTGGGGATTATTCAGTTACATCAATCTACTGATTACACTTCTGGTATCCATTACT
>Ga0247808_10000095_pt1 | contig 66863 bp, 57 predicted proteins | sample UWRJL089202R1_FD_179914 | JGI IMG/M metagenome (GOLD analysis project Ga0247808, IMG submission 179914) | Plant litter microbial communities from Arlington Agricultural Research Station in Wisconsin, United States - UWRJ-L089-202R-1 | ecosystem: Environmental > Terrestrial > Plant litter >...
CGCTGACGCTGACGCTGACGCTGACGCTGACGCTGACGCTGACGCTGACGCTGACGCTGACGCTGACGCTGACGCTGACGCTGACGCTGACGCTGACGCTGACGCTGACGCTGACGCTGACGCTGACGCGGACCGGCGCGGCTCAGGCGCGGTGACGTGCCGGCGCGGTGCGGGTGCGCCCGTCGTGCAGCTCGAGCACACGGTCGGCGCGCGCCGCGAGATCCGGGTCGTGGGTCGCGACCACAACGGCGAGGCCGTCGGCGGCGAGGCCGGCGAGCAGGTCCATCACGATGGCGGCATTGGCGCTGTCGAGCTGTGCCGTGGGTTCGTCGGCGATCAGCAGGCGGGGCCGCACGGCGAGGGCGCGGGCGATCCCCACGCGCTGCTGCTGCCCGCCCGAGAGCTCGTCGGGCAGCTGGGCGGCGTGGTCGCTGAGCCCCACGAGCGCGAGGACCTCGGCGACGCGTGCGTCGCGCGCCGTGGCATCCGTGTTCTTCATCCGCAACGGCAGCTCGACGTTCTGCGCGGCGGTGAGCACCGGGATGAGCCCGAACGACTGGAATACGAAGGCGAGGTCGTCGCGGCGCAGCTCTACCGCCTGCGCTTCGGTGAGGCTGCTGTAGAGCCGGCCGTCGACCCAGACCTCGCCGCTCGTGGGGGAGTCGAGTCCGCCGAGAAGGCGCAGCAGAGTGGACTTTCCGGCTCCCGACGCGCCACGAACGACGAGCAGTTCGCCCGGGTAGACCTCGAGGTCGATATCGTCGCAGGCCACGACCTCGCCGGCCCGGGTGGCGAACACCCTGCCGAGGCCCTGCGCACGCAGGATCGGATCGGCGATGATCGGGATCGACGCGGTGTGCAGGCCGTTCATGCTGATTCCTCTTCGGGTACGGTGTCGTGGCCGGGGCGCACGCTGACGTGGTCGCTCTCGAGCGTGAGGCGCACACGATCGCGCAACTCGAGGCTCGCGGCGAAGGCGGCGGGCAGCTGCATGCGGCCCACCCGGTCGAGCACGGCGAACTCCTCGGCCACGTGGTACTCGTCTCCCGCCTCGTCGGTGTGGGTGCTGCGCACCACCTCGGTCGCGGTGCGTCCGTCACGGATCTGCACGGTGCGACGCACCTGGGTCGCGACGGTGGGGTCGTGGGTGACGATGAGGGTCGTGACGCCGCGTTCCTCGTTGACACGCCGCATCGCGCCGAGCACCTCCTCGCTCGTCGCCTCGTCGAGCTCGCCCGTCGGCTCGTCGGCGAGCAGCACCGTGGGGTTGTTGGCCACGGCGACCGCGATCGCTACCCGCTGCTGCTGCCCGCCCGACATCTCCTGCGGGGTGCGGTCGCGCACGTCTCCGACGCCGAGCAGGTCGATCAGCTCGTCGACGCGCGCCGCGCGGGCATCGCCCCTCGGGCCGCGTGCGATGGCGAGCACGGCGGCGATGTTCTCGGCCGCCGTGAGATAGGGAAGCAGATTGCGGCCGGTCTGCTGCCAGACGAAGCCGACGCTGGTGCGTTGGAAGGTCACGCGTTCGGCTCGCGACATGGCGAGCATGTCGTGACCGGCGACGATGGCGCGACCCGCAGACGGACGGTCGAGGCCCGACAGCACGTTCAGCAGCGTCGACTTTCCCGAGCCGGAGGCGCCGACGACCGCGACCATGTCGCCCGCGTCGACGCGCAGGGTGAGGCCCTGCAGCGCCTGCACCTCGACGTCTTTGGTGCGGAAGATGCGCACGAGGTCGACGCAGTCGATGTCGGGAGCGGCGGGAAGCGTCATGAGTTCCATCCTTCGTCTGTCTGGCTCGTCGCTCGGTTGCGCGGCACCGCGTGCCACGCGGCGAGCACGCCGACCGCGGCGAGCAGCAGGGCGAAGCCGCCCACGATCGCGAGCAGCGTGAGCGGGTCTGCCACGACATCGGGCTGCACCGCATTGCCGGTGAACGGCCGCAGGTCGACGGTCGTGAGCAGCACCAGCGAGAGCACCGCGCCGAGCAGAAGGCCGACGATCAGCCCCACGAGCGACAGCGGCGCGAGTTCCCAGGCGACCGCGGCGCGGCCCTGGCGACGGCTCAGCCCGAGCGGCGCCAGCAGCCCGAGCGATCGCCGCCGCTGCCGCCCGTCGATGACCGTGGTGAGCACGAGGGCCGTGAGGCTGAGAATCACCGAGCCGAGAATGGCCAGCAGGGCTGCGCCGCGGATGCCGCCGACGGCCGGGTTGGCGGTGATCTCCGCGGCCACGTCAGCGGGGACCGTCACCTGTGCTCCGTCGCCGGCGATGTCCTGGATGTCGGCGCGCACCTGAGCGACGGAGGCTCCGGGCTCCAGACGCACGAGCACCTGGGTCGCGATGGTCGGGGAGGCGTAGTCCAACGCCTCGGCGTGGCTGCGGTCGGCCAGCACCCAGCTCGGTGCCTCGCGGATGATGGGCGCGTACACGCCGGGGGAGATCAGCCGCACCCGGGCTTCGTCGAGCATCGCGCTCGACGTGCCGTGGGCGGACTCTGCCACCGTCGTCGACACCAGCAGCGGCACGGCGCCGCCGTCGGTGGTGAGCAGCTCGTCGGTGAGCGGGATGGCGTAGGGACGGTCGCGCTGCACCTCGGCGAGGTCGGCACTGTCGACCAGCGCGAGAGTGACGGTCAGGCGGCTCTGGTCTGCGGGGTAGAGGTAGTGGAAGATCTCCGTCGAGATCGAGGCGGCGGAGTCGACCCCGGGCACGCCGCGGATCTCGTCGACCGTCGCGCCATCCAGCCGCACGTCGGACACCCCGATGTCGGCGCCCACCTCGACCCGCGACGCCGTCTGCAGGCCGCTCGACAGGGTGGTCGACAACACGCCGGAGAAGACGGCGACCGAGACGCCGATGAGCACGGCGAGGATCGGAACGAGGCCAGCCGATCCCGCGCGCAGCGCCCGCGCCATGCCGAGGAGGGGCGCGATCGCGCGCGACCGGGTGGTCGCCGAGAGGGCGCGGCCCAGTGCGAGCGGGTAGAGCCGCAGTGCGATGATGCACCCGAGAAGCGAGAGCAGCAGCGGGGTGGCCGCGGCGAGCAGGTCGACACCACCCGAGGAGCCGCCGGAGCCGACGCCGCGCTGCGTGATGGTGACGAGGGCGGCGATCGCGCCCACGGCGACGAGCGCCTCGACCGCGATGCGCAGTCGGCCGGCGGGCAGCCGCGACGGCGCCGACCGGCGTCGGGCCGTGCCGAGAAGCACAACGAGGAGGGCGGGCGCGAGGGCCACCGCCGTGATGGCGGCGAGTCCGCCGATGCCGAGCTGGCCGCCCGGCAGCAGCAGCGCGAGCGCGACCCCGGCGCCGGTCGCGAGAACGCCGATCGCGAGCGCGGGCAGGGCGAGCAGGAGTCGCAGCTGTGCGGCGGAGGCGCCGCGGGCGGCGAGCAGGTCGAGGCTCTGTCGCACGCGGGAGACGGCAAGACGCGCGATGAGGATCTCGATGGCCACGGCGAGACCGAGCGGGCCGGCCAGGATCGTGGCGAGGATCGCCTGCGAGCTCGCGTTTCTCACCTGCACCTCGTCGAGCAGCTCGGGCAGCTTGGTGCGGAACGGCATCCTGGTGGTGTCGCTGATGCTCTGGGCGACGGTTGTGAACTCCCGTGCCTGCTGGCCGAGCACCGAGGTCGTCGACGCGGTGATCGCGCCGGAACGCACCGAGTACCAGAGCGAGCTGCGCGGCCGCATGACCGAGGCCTCGGCGGCCGGGACGCCGGCGGCGTTGGCGAACACCACCGCCTCGGTGTATTCGGCCTCCTCGGGAACCGACGCGATCAACGCGTGCGACGTGTGTTCCCAGTAGGGGTCGGTCGCGTCGTCGGGCTCGAAGATCCCCGTCAGTGTGACGACCTGGTCGAGCCGGTCGGGCAGGGTGAGCGTGCGGGAGTCCCCGATCTCCCACCAGAGCCGGTCGGCGATCGCGCGGCTGGCGATCACGTCGATCGATCCGCCGGACGGGATCTCGTCGGGGACGGTGAGAGGGATCTCTCCCTCGACGAGGGTGACGCGGGAGAGAAGTCGCGGGTCGTAGGCGATTCCGACCCCCGCCTTCGGCTTCGCATAGGGCTGAGAGAACGCGGGTTCGGTCACGACGTTGTAGTCGGCCGGGTTGGTCGCATCGCGCAGCGGGTTCGGCATGGTCGACCGCAGCCGTGCCAGGCCGTCGTCGACGTTGCCCCACACGTCGGCCGCGCCCTCGTCCATGCCCGCGACCGAGTCGCCCGGGCCGTAGTCGAAGATCACGTAGTCGTCGGCGCGGAGGTCGCGCACGGTCGGCGTCGCCTGTCGGGCGTCGAACTGCACGCCGTCGGTGAGAAAACCGTCGATCGTGCGGGGGATCGTTGTGGCGAGAACCGCCATGCCGAGGGTCACCGTCGTGAGCATCACGGCCACGGGGGCGAATGCGCGCAGTGCCCGCGAGCCCAGCCGCCCGGTGCCGAGGGCGCGGCTCACGACGCCGCCTCCTCGTCGACGGCGCGCGTCGCGGCGCGGCTCACGAGCCGGAGGACCACGAACGAGACGGCCGCCGTCGCGAGAGCGAGCCCGGCGCAGAAGACCAGCCACGGCACAACATCGAAGGCCGGCCAGATCTTCACGTAGGCCGCGGCGGCGGGAACCACAGCGGCGAGGAAGGGGCCGACCGTCGCGGCGGTCGCGATCGCCCCGCCGACAGCGCCGACGACCAGCGCGAATGCGAGCACGATGACCTGCTCGGTGCCGCGGGTCGACGACTGGTCGCGCGGAGAGAAGCCGAGCGCCCGAAGCACCGAGATCTCGCCCCGGCGCCCGCGCATGTCGTCGATCAGGAACGCAGCGAGCGCGACGATCGCGAGCACGCCGGCGGCGACGGCGGCGAGCCAGAACGCGGCGAGTGCGGGAGCGAGCACCGGCTGCTGGGAGGCGGAGGTCTCGCTGGCGACGAGTGCGGTGTTCGTCGCCGCGCGCGACGCGGCCGCGGCCACCCCCTGTGGGTGTCCGGTCGAGTACCAGACCGCGTTGGCGACGACGGGCGCGGCCCCGTTGCGCAAGCTGGCCGAGTTCAGTGCGCGCAGGTCGGTGGCGATGCCGAGCCGGGAGGCGACGCCCGGCATGGAGTCGACGATCGCGGTCACCACCGAGTCGACGGATGCCCCGGACGCGTCGAGCTCGACGGTGAGCGGGTCACCCACGACAGCACCGACGCGCGCGGCGTACGCCGAGGTCACCACGACCGGGAGGGGAGCGGAGTCGTCGACGTCGCCGACGAACGCGCGGGTCGTGGCCTTCGCCGTCGCGTTGATGACGAGGGGTTCGGCCGACTCGACCGCGACGGTGAGCCGTGCCACCGACGGATCGGGCGGCCCCGTGCGCTGCGACTCCACCGCGAGCACACGCCAGGGTCCCGCACCCTCCGGCGCCGTGCCGACCAGGCTCTCAGCCGACTCGTCGGCGGCGAGCGGAACGCGCACCAGCGCGCCGTCGGTGTCGGCGGCCCAGACGGCGACCGCGAAGCTCGCCACGGGAGGAGTGCCGTCGCCGGTGAATGCCAGGGTGGCCGAGATCGTCACGCCCGACGCGAACTCGAGGCCGGAGGCATCCGGTGTCGTCGTCTCCACGGCGGTGGCGAACGCGGTGGCCTGCGATCCGAGCACACGCACGGCCGACCGCGGGTGCATTGCGACCAGAGGCACCGTGTCGGCCCCCACTGTCACGGTGGAGACGACGACGGCGGATGCCTCGTCGACGTCGTCGAGATCGCCGAGCGTCGCCGACGTCACCGGTCCGGTGCGGTCGTCGGGGAACGAGACGGCGACCGAGCCGCCGGTCCCCGTGAACTGCGCCGATCTCTGCGCCGCGGCCCACGTCGTGGCGATACCGGTCGCGAAGACGGCGCTCGCGATCGCAATCGAGAGGGCGAGAACGGGCACGACGTATCGCACGACCCGGCCGGCGACCTGACGGGATGCCAGCACCGCGACGAAGCTCCCGCGTCGGGCGAGCGACCGGGTGAGAATCTGGGCCAGCGGGATGAGCAGCGCCGTTCCGATCACGGCGACCGCCACGAGGGTGAGTGCGGGGCTCGTCGCCGCGACCAGGTCGGTGCTCGACCCGCCGCCGCGGGAGTACAGCTGCCAGGTGGCGAGCGCGGCGAGAACTGCGATCACACCGCCGGCGATGAAGAAGCCCACGGGCGAGCGCGCGGCGCTGTCGTCGGGACGCCCCTGCCGCACGTCGGCGAGGCCGACGGCCACGAGGCATCCGAGGCTCACGACGGCGACGGCGCACGCGACCACGGCGACCTCGACGATGCTGCGTCCGGCGAGCAGCCACACGGCGGCCAGCGCGCCGAGAGCGGCCCCGGGGACGATCGCGAGCAGTCCCTCGGAGACGGAGGCGGCCACGAGCTGTGCGAGGGAGAGGCCGCGCGCCCTGGCGAGGGCGGTGTGGCGTCGCCGCGAGGTGGTGAGAACGGTGGAGAGCTGCAGCACGGCGATGATGGCGAGCACGCCGACGATGCAGACCGCCGAGGTGGCGATCGCCGACGCACCACGGATCGCGGAGGAGATCGCGGCCAGGGTCGCGGGCAGCGAGCCCTCGAAGTCGGACGAGACGCTCACGATGTCGTCGGCGGCCGTGACCGCGTCGGGAAGCCGGGTGAGGGCGCTCGCGACGGCGTCGCGCTTGTCGTCGTCGAGGGCGGATGACTCGGCGGTGACCGTCCACCAGGCGAACAGCTGGGTGGGAAGCGCGCGGAGCGACTCCGGCTCGACGACGACGAGACCGAGGTCGGCTCCGGCCCGGCCCGATCCGACGAGCGAGTCCGCGAACCAGTGGCCGTCGGCCGGGTCGGTCGCGCGCCAGGTGGCGGCGACCGTCAGAGGCACCTGCTGCGCGGGGTCGCCGGCGACGAAGGTATCGCCGACCGCGAGTCCGAGGGCCGCCGCGGCGTCCTCCTGGATGGCCGCTCCCGCCGCGGGCCACGAGCCGGCGGTGACGGTGACGAAGTCGAGCAGCTCGGGTTCCACACCGAAGATCGCCGTGACGCCGGGCGAACCGACCACGTCGACGGCCAGGGAGCGCTGCCCGTCGTGCACGCGCACGGTGCCCTCGGGAAACAGTCTGGCGACGAGAGCGTGGGCCGCATCCGACTGGGACTCGGCGTCGTCGGAGAGGTGCGTCGAGAACCGCACCGCCGAATCGCGGGCGGCGGCGTTCTCGAGAGTCTCGCGGGCGCCGACGGCCGCGCCGTGCTGCACCGAGCCGAGGGTGAGGCCCAACGACAACACCGCGACGAAGACCACGGCGCCGAGCGCGGCGAGGGCCGCCGTCGAGTTGCGGGCACGCAGGAGAAGGAGACCTCCCCCTGATTGCACGCCCATGTGCTCCGATACTACGTGAGCGATGATCGACGTATATATACGTGCTTATACGGAGATACGAATCCGCGTCACGGCAGTCATGGAATGATTGGCGAGACTCTTTTCACCTCCGACGACGGGGAACGACATGACCGAACCAATTCGCTGGGGCATCCTCGGCACCGGCTGGATCGCCGAGCAGTTCGTGGCCGACATCGTGGCCAGCGGCATCACCGTGACGGCGGTGGGCTCGCGCACACAGCAGTCCGCAGACGAGTTCGCCGCGCGCTTCGGAATCGCGAAAGCACACGGCAGCTACGAGGCTCTTGTGGCCGATCCCGACGTCGACGTCGTCTACGTGGCGACGCCGCATCGGATGCACGCCGAGAACGCGACACTGGTGCTGAACGCCGGCAAGCACGCCCTCGTCGAGAAGCCCTTCACCCTCAACGCCGCAGAGGCGCGGCAGGTGGTCGACCTCGCCGCGAGCAAGAACCTCGTGGTGCTCGAGGCCATGTGGACCCGCTGGCTGCCCCACGTGCTGCGACTGCGCGAGATCCTCGCCGCCGGCACCATCGGCGACGTGCGCACGGTCATCGCCGACCACAACCAGAAGCTGCCCAGCGACCCGAAGCACCGCATCAACGCCCCCGAGCTCGGCGGCGGTGCCCTGCTCGACCTCGGCATCTACCCCGTGTCGTTCGCCTGGGACGTGCTCGGCGAGCCGCAGACGATCGCGGCGATCTCGAGCCCCACCGCCACCGGCGTCGACCGCCAGACCGCGATCCTGTTCGGCTACGCCGACGGCCAGCAGGCCGTTCTGCACACCGCCCTCGACACCGCAGGCCCGAACACGGCGTCGATCATCGGCACCGACGGCTGGATCGCCGTGCGCAACACGTTCTACGCGCCGACCGCCTTCACCGTCTTCGACAGCGCGGGAGAGGTCGTCGAGGAGTACGTCGACACCGTCGAACAGCGCGGGATGCAGTACCAGGCCTGGGAGGCCGAACGGCTCGTCTCGGCAGGACTCACGGCGGGCGACATCCTCCCGCCGAACGAGACCGTGGCGATCATGGGCGCGCTCGACGAGATCCGCCGTCAGATCGGGCTCGTCTACCCGGGCGAGTAGCCTGTTCCAGCAACCCAGATCGAAAGGATCACCGTGTCAGACCGCGCAGTAGTCAAAGGCCACCTCATCCGCCGCACCATCCAGCTGGCCGTTCCGCGCGACCGCGTCTGGGCGGCACTGACCGAGCCGGAGCTGCTCAACCAGTGGTTCGGCGAGGGATTCGAGGTCACCGCGTTCGAGGTCGGCGGCACCGGACGCATCATCTACGAGGACTTCGGCGACTTCCCCATCGAGATCACCGAGATCACCCCTCAGGAGACGCTCGCGTTCCGCTGGTCGGGGATCCCGGCCGACGAGCTCGACGAGTACTCGACCGTCGTCACGTTCACCCTCGCCGGCGACGACTCGTCGAGCGAGCTCACGGTGGTCGAGTCGGGCTTCGAGACGATCCCCGGCGGCACCCGCTACCGTCGCGACCGCCTCGAGCAGAACCGCGAGGGCTGGGACGTCGAGCTCGACGAGCTCGCGATCCTGCTCGAGGGCTAGCGGCCGTTCGTCACCTCGTCGGGATCGCGGCGACAGCCTCGATCTCGACCAGCGCTCCCGGCCTCGCCGGGGCGACCGCGATGACGGTCACCGCGGTGCGCCGGTTGCCCCAGACCGCGCCGGTCGCGGCGTAGCCCTCGGCCGGGTCGACGGAGGGGTCGAGGTAGATCGTTAGCTTGGCCACGTGGTCGGCGTCGGTTCCGGCCTCGGCGAGAACGGCCAGCAGATTGCGCAGCGCCTGCTCCGTCTGGGCGCCGAGCCCGTCGAGCAGCACGCCGTCGCCTCCGGCTCCGTTCTGCCCGCCGACGAAGAGGATCGGTCCGGCGGGCACGATCATGCCCTGCGTGAAGGCGGGGTTCTGATGCAGCTGCGGCGGGTCGACCGGGGTGAGGCTTGAGGTCATGGTGATGTCCTTTCGTCCGATGAACCCGAGTATCCCGCCGGCCGCAGACACGGCGCCAGCCCACCGCCGCCGGCGCTATGCCTCGTACAGTTCGAGCGGCAACCCGTCGGGGTCGAAGAAGAACGCCATCTTCTTGCCGGTGTTGGGGTCGAAGCGCAGCTCTTCGTGCCGCACGCCCTCGGCGTCGAGCTCGGCCAGCGTGCCCTCCACGTCGTCGACCTCGAACGCGAGGTGGCGCAGCCCTGTCGCCTCCGGCCAGCCCGGGCGCACCGCCGGCGTGGGAAAGGAGAACAGCTCGACGATGTAACTGCCGTCGAGAGCGAGCTTTCCCATCCACGACTCTCGCTCCTCGCGGTAGAACTCCTCGAGAAACTCGAACCCGAGCACACGTGTGTAGAAGTCCTTCGACCGTTCGTAGTCGGTGGCGATGATGGCGATGTGGTGCACGCGGCGCAGCTTCATGCCCCCAGCATTCCACGCCCCGCGATGGCGGCCCAGATGGGCGACCCAGCATTCGCCTTTATCATTGGTGGGTGAGTGAGCTCGAAGTACCCACCCCGACCCCCCGCACGGGCCTGTCCGGCTTGATCGGCAAGCACCCGACCGTCTGGCTCTTCTCGGCGCTCGGAGTCGTCTTCCTCCTTCTCGGCACGGGCGCGGTCTTCGCCGGCGCCGCCGTCGGCAGCGCGAACGCCGATCCCGCCGTCGCTGCCACCCAGGCCCCCGGCGAGGAGCCGACCGCCGAGGCCGATGCCGGCCGCGCCGTGCCTGCCGCGCTTCCCGCTGCGACGCGACTGCGCACCTGCACCGTGGCAGGCCCGGCCTCCGATCCCCGCCTGATGTCGCTCAAGGGCTACGTGATGAACGCGACGACCGGCGAGGTGCTGTTCTCCCGCGAGGGCGACGTGCCCAACCGCACCGGCTCCGTTCTCAAGGTGCTCACCGCCTCGGCCGCGATCGCCGCGCTCGGCCCCGACTACCGAATGACGACCAAGGTCGTCGACGGCGGAACCCCCGGCACCATCGCCCTCGTCGGCGGGGGAGACCCCACGCTCAGCGCCGGCGGCGGCAGCGTCTACGCGGGCGCGCCGAGCATCGTCGACCTCGCGTCACGGGCCCGTGCGGCATACGACCAGGCGCATCCGGGCGTCCCCATCACCAACGTCGTGCTCGACGCCAGCTACTGGAACCCCGCCGACAAGTGGGACCCGATCTGGAAGCGCTCCGAGCAGACGATCGGCTACCACTCCGAGGTCACCGCGCTGATGGTCGACGGCGACCGGGCCGACCCGGGGCGCAACACGAGCCCGCGCAGCACCGACCCGGTCGCTCGCGCCGGCGCAGCGTTCGTCGCGGCGCTCGGCATCCCTGGCGTGAGCGTCACGACGGGAACCGCGTCGTCGTCGACCGTGCTCTCCGAGGTGCAGTCGCAGCCCGTCAGCGCCCTCATCAACTTCATGCTGCTCACGAGCGACAACACGCTCGCCGAGAACCTCGCCCGCGTCGTCTCGGTCAAGACCGGCCACGGCGGGTCGGCTGCCTCCCTGCAGCAGGCGATCCCCGCGGCCCTCAGCGGCTACGGCGTGCCCGTCGACAAGCTGATCATCAAAGACGGATCCGGGCTCAGCGAGGCCAACGGCGTTCCGCCCGAGTACGTGGCGAAGCTGATGGTGAAGATCGCCGCCGGCGGCCAGAACCTGAGCGCGGTCTACAACTCGCTGCCCGTCGCGGGCAAGTCGGGCAGCCTCTCCGGCCGGTTCACCGGCGCCAACGCGGCCGCCCGAGGCAACGTGATCGCGAAGACCGGCTGGATCGACACCGCCTACTCGCTCGGCGGGGTCGTCAAGGCGGCCGACGGCACCACGCTCACCTTCGCCTTCTACGCGATCGGCGACGGCATCAAGGACAGCGCACGGGCAGCCCTCGACACGCTCACCACGGGCGTGTTCAATTGCGGTGACAACCTCTCCAATATCTAGCTCGGCCCGATCGAAGAAACAGGTAGCGCGATGAGCAGGGCTCTCTTCATCATCGATGTGCAGAACGACTTCACCGAGGGCGGATCCCTCGGGGTCGACGGTGGTGACGCGGTGGCCGCGGGCATCTCGGCGCTGCTCGCGCAGCATCCCGACCGCTACTCGCATGTCTTCGCCTCGCGTGACTGGCACGACGGCACGAACGACAACGGCGGCCATTTCTCCGATACCCCCGACTACGTCGACACCTGGCCGTCGCACTGCGTCGCCGGCACAGCGGGCGCCGAGTACAACCCGGCACTCGACACTTCGGCCGTCGACGTGCACGTGCGCAAGGGGCAGGGCAAGCCCGCCTACTCGATCTTCGAGGGGACGACGACGGATGAATCGACCGTGGCAGACGTTCTCGACCGGCTGGGCGTGACGCACATCGACGTCGCCGGAATCGCCACCGACTACTGCGTGCGCGCCAGCGTGCTCGACGCCATCGCCGCCGGCCGGCAGGTTCGGGTGCTCGCCGACCTCGTGGCCGGTGTCGCCGCCGACTCGAGCGCCGCGGCCCTGGTCGAACTCGAAGCAGCGGGCGCCGAGATCGTGACTGGAGACGACGAATGACACTCTCAGAGGCAGACCTGCTTGCGCGGGTACCCGACAAGCTCTTCATCGGCGGCAAGTGGGTGCCGTCGACCTCGGGCCGCAGCATCGACGTGCACGACCCGTCGACGGGCCTCGTGATCAAGACGATCGCGGATGCCTCACCCGCCGACGGAATCAGGGCGGTGGATGCCGCAGCCGAGGTTCAGGCGTCGTGGGGTTCCACGGCTCCCCGTGTGCGGGGCGAGATCCTGCGCGGCGCGTTCGACCTGCTGCAGGAGCGCGCCGACGAGTTCGCCCTGCTGATGACGCTCGAGATGGGCAAGCCGCTCGCCGAGGCGCGCGGCGAGGTCACCTACGGCGGTGAGTTCCTGCGCTGGTTCGGCGAGGAGGCCGTGCGCATCTCGGGGCGCTACGGCGTGAACCCCGAGGGCAGCGGCCGCATGATCGTCACGCACCTGCCGGTGGGCCCGTCGTTCCTCATCACCCCGTGGAACTTTCCGCTCGCCATGGCCACGCGCAAGATCGCTCCGGCGCTTGCCGCCGGCTGCACCGCGATCGTCAAGCCCGCAGAGCTGACGCCGCTCACCACCCTCTACTTCGCCCGGCTGCTCGAAGAGGCGGGGCTGCCCGCGGGAGTGCTGAACGTCATCACCACGTCGACGTCCGGCGAGGTCTCCGAGCCGATCATCGCCGACAAGCGCCTGCGCAAACTGAGCTTCACCGGCTCGACGCCCGTGGGCCGCAGGCTGCTCACGCAGGCCGCCGAGAACGTCTTGCGCACCTCGATGGAACTCGGCGGCAACGCCCCCTTCGTCGTCTTCGACGACGCCGACCTCGACAAGGCCGTCGACGGCGCGATGCTCGCCAAGTTCCGCAACATCGGCCAGGCCTGCACCGCAGCGAACCGGTTCATCGTGCACGAGTCTGTCGCCGACGAGTTCGCGTCACGCATCACCGGCCGCGTCAACGAGCTGACCATCGGCCGCGGCACCGACGACGGCGTGGCGATCGGCCCGCTCATCAACGACGGCGCGGTCGACAAGGCAGACGCCCTCGTTCGAGACGCGATCGCGCGCGGGGCGACACTGCTCACCGGCGGTTCGCGCGTCGAGGGCGCGGGCAGCTTCTACCAGCCGACCGTGCTGAGCGGCATCACGCCGGGCAGCGACATCCTGCGCGAGGAGATCTTCGGACCCGTCGTCACCATCGTGCCGTTCACCGACGAGGCGGATGCCGTGGCTCTCGCCAACGACACGGAGTACGGACTCGTCAGCTACGTCTTCACCCGCGACCTGGCGAGAGGGCAGCGGCTGATCGAGAGCCTCGCCACCGGCATGATGGGCCTCAACGTCGGAGTCGTGTCGAACGCCGCGGCCCCGTTCGGCGGCGTCAAGCAGTCGGGCATCGGACGCGAGGGCGGATCCGAGGGCATCCACGAGTACCTCGAGACCAAATACGTGTTGACCCCCGATCCGTTCAGCGTATGACTGACGACGCCGCGCCGTTCGGCACTCTCGACGACCTGCCCGAATCCGCCGACGTCGCGACCCGCCGGCCGCGCATCGTGCTGCTGATCGTGGCACTGCTCGTCGCCGCCGTGCTCGCTGTCGTCGTCGTCGTCTTCGCGCTCGGCACGGTCGCCCACGTGATGGAGGCGAGCGGCACGCCGAGGCTCGCCGACGTCTCGATGGTCGAGCAGAACACCGGGATCGACCTGCCCGAGGGCACGACCGTGCTCGCCTCGACCGACGGCGACGGCGAGTTCAGCACCGAACTGCTGCTGCCCGCCGACACCCTGCCCGACTTCCCGCTCGCCGGGTACGGCCCGGTCGACGCGCCGAGCACCGAGCTCGCGCCCGCCCTCGACGGCGAGAATGTCATCGAGTACCTCGGTGCGGCGAGCGACACCCTCGTTGCCAGCGCGGCGATCGTCGAGCGCGACGGCCAGATCGTGCTGTTCGTCGACGTGCGCTCGGCGACCGGGTAATGCCCGTCATCGAGATCGCCGACATCGCCGACCCGCGACTCGTCGACTTCGCGCACCGCACCGACGTCGCGCTCAAGAACGGCAGCCGCACCGAGAACGGCTTGTACATCGCCGAGTCGGCCCTCGTGCTCGAGCGTGCGCTCCGCGCGGGCCACCGTGCGCGGTCGGTGCTCGCCCTCGGGGGCACCGTCGACGAGGCCGTCGCTCTCGTCGGCGACGACGTGCCCGTCTACTCCGGGCCGGGGGAGCTGCTCGCCGAGCTCACCGGATACGTGCTCCACCGCGGGTTGATCGCATCCATGCACCGACCCGCACTGCCGACACCCGCCGCCCTCACGCCCACGCCCGCCGCATCGTGGTGCTCGAGAACGTCGTCGACCCCACCAACGTGGGCGCCATCTTCCGCTCCGTAGCCGCCATCGGGGCCGACGCCGTGCTCGTGACACCGCGCTGCTCCGACCCGTTCTACCGTCGTGCCATCCGCGTCTCGATGGGCACCGTGCTGCAGGTGCCGTGGACGCGGGTCGGAGACTGGGCGTCGACGCGCGAACTGCTCACCGCCAACGGCTTCCACATCGCGGCGCTGGCGCTCACCGACGACGCGGTCTCGTTGCGCGAATTCGCGGCGACGGCGCCCGAGCGTGTCGCCCTCGTGCTCGGCACCGAGGGCGAGGGACTCACTCCCGAGGCGATCGCCGCGGCCGACACCGTGGTGCAGATCCCGATGGCGCACGGCATCGACAGCCTCAACGTCGCCGCGACGGCCGCCGTGGCGATGTACGCGCTCGCCTGACGGTCCCTGAGCCTGTCGAAGGGGCGCTTCGACGAGCTCAGCGACCGAGCGGTCACACCAGCAGCTGGTGCTTCGCGAGCTCCTTGTAGAGCGGGGTCGAGAGCACGAGCTCCGAGTGCGTGCCCACTCCGACGACGCGTCCGTGCTCGAGCACCACGATCTGGTCGGAGTCGACCACGGTCGACAGCCGGTGCGCGATCACGATCAGCGTGCGGTTCTCGGCGACGGCGTCGATGGCCTCGCGCAGCATCTGCTCGTTGAGACCGTCGAGGCTCGAGGTCGACTCGTCGAGCAGCAGAATCGGCGGGGCCGCGAGCAGGGTGCGCGCGATCGCGAGGCGCTGGCGTTCTCCGCCGGAGAGCATCACGCCGTCTTCGCCCACGGCGGCATCCAGCCCCAGGTCGTTGCGCTCGAGCACCTCGGTCAGGTTCACCGAACGCAACACCGCGACGCACTGTTCGTCGGTGGCGTCGGGCGCTCCGAGCAGCAGGTTCTCGCGGATCGTGCCGGCGAGCACCGGGGCGTCCTGCTCGACGTAGCCGATCTGCGACCGCAGGTTCTCGCGGTCGAGGGCGCGCACGTCGATTCCGCCGAGGCGCACAACGCCCGCAGTCGGGTCGTAGAAGCGCTCGATGAGCGCGAGGATCGTGCTCTTGCCCGCGCCCGACGGCCCGACGAGGGCGGTGCGCTTGCCCCGCTCGGCCGTGAACGAGACGCCGCGCAGCACCGTGAGGTCTTGCTCGCGCTCGACGGGGAGGGCGACCGGCGACGTCTGCACGACCTCGGCGACGGCCTTCGCGATCTCGTCTTTCTTCGCGCCCTCCGGGTAGGAGAACTCGACGTTCTCGAACGTGATGGCCGCCTCGGTCGAGATGTCGACGGCCGCGGCATCCGCGATGGTCGGGTCGTTCTGGTTCTCGCTGGGCAGGGCGATGATCTCCTGGATGCGGCCGAGGGCGCCGAGCGCCTGGTTCACCGAGGTCAGGGCGCCGAACGCCGAGCCGAGCGGCCCGATCATCATAAACAGGAAGAGGATGAACGCGACGAGGCTGGAGATCTCGATCGCGCCGCTCGCCACGCGGAAGCCGCCGACGCCGAGCACCACGAGCAGCGACACCTGCAGGGCGATTCCCGCGACCGGAACGACGAGGGCCGAGATCTTGGCGACCTTGACACCCATGTCCCACGCGCCCTGGGCTTCCTTCTCGATCTTCACGATCTCGCGTTCGGTGGCATTCGAGGCACGCACCGTTCGGATGGCGCTGATGGCACGCTCCACGGCGGCGGCGAGGTCACCGACCTTCTCCTGCTGCTTGCGGCTGACGACGCGGATGCGGCCCGAGAGCAGCACCACCGAGACGACGGAGACGGCGATCACACCGACGGTCAGGCCGAGCAGAACGGGGTCGATGACGAGCATGGCGATGAGCGCGCCGACGAACAGCACGGCGCCGCCGATGGCGTCGACGAGCCCCTGCGTGATGACCGCGTAGAGCAGCGTGGTGTCGGAGCCGACGCGCGAGACCAGGTCGCCGGTGCGGCGGGTGTCGAACTCGCTGATCGGCAGACGCAGGATGCGGCGCACGAGTTGGGTGCGCGCCGAGAGCACAACACTCGTGCCCGTTCGCTGGAGCAGGTAGTGCTGAAATCCGTTGAGCAGGGCCGAGGCCACAACGAGCGCGACGAGCACGAAGACGAGGTTGCCGAGGGTGTCGCCCGCCTGCACGCGCTTCACGACCTCCTGAACGAGCAGCGGCTGCGCGAGCGAGGCCGCCGCCGCGAGCAGGCTGAGCACCACGACGAAGCCGAGCACGGTCTTGTGCTCGAGCAGGTAGGGGAGCAGCTGGCTGAACTTGGCGCGGGGGCCGTCGTCCTTGGCGCCGCGGCCGCCGCGTCCGCCGCGGGCGGGGCGGGATGAAGTGGTTGTGCTCATGGGTGCTTTCCTGTCGGCGGCGCTACGAGCGCCCGTACTTCTTGTGAACTGCCTGGCGTGAGACGCCGAGCGCGCAGGCGATCAACTGCCAGCTCGCGCCGGCGTTGTGGGCGCGGCGGGCGGTGACGGCTTCGACCTGGTCGAGCTCTTTGCGGAGTTTCGCGATCGCGTTGAGGGCCTCGATCGGGTCATCCGACCCCGCGCTCGCCGCGAGGGTGTGAATGGTGACGTGGTCCATGGTTGTCAACCGTAGTTGACGCCCGCCGATGTGTCAACTTGAGTTGACATGGTCACCGGCCGAACGTGGTGGTGACTCCGGGCGAATACAGCACCGAGTCCGGCGCGCGCCCCGCGAGCGTTGGAAACCCGGCCCGGACCAGCAGCGAGTCGTCGAGCGTTTCGAGCGACGCCTCGAACAGCGGCCAGGGTTCGTGATGGTTGCGCAGTCGCACCGTGCGCCCGCGCACGCGGGAGAAGAGCGCCCAGCGTGCGGTGAGGAAGTCGGCCGTGGGATCGTCGACGACGGGGGCGGATGCCACGCGTGCAACGATGCGGGTGGAGGTGTTTGTACGGGCGTGGCGGTGTGCGCGAAACTCGAGCCGGTCGCCGTCGCGCTCGAGCGTCGTGCGCGACCAGACGTAGGGGAGCGCGAAGATCGCGCGGGCGGCGAGCACCGCCGCGAGCCGTGAGGCCTCGAGCGAGACGAACACGACGCCGCGCCTGCCCTCGGCGTCGACGGCGTACAGCCGCACGTTGATCTCGACGAAGTCGCCGAAATAGGCCACGGGCGGGCTGCCGAATACGGTCGCCCGGTCGAGCACGAACGGGATCAGCCCCACCCAGGTCGACCCGTCGTGCACGTCGGGCCGGAGACCGGAGGGCAGCAGGGGCGCGACCTCGGCGGCATCCGCGCGCCAGTGCAGGAAGACGAGATGCGACCACCGCTGGCTCGCGACCGAGCGGCTGTCGAGCGGCGGCGCGACACGGGTGATCGGTTCGGGCTCGAGGGGCATGCGGCCACCCTACGTCGCCGGTCAGGCCTGCGCGGGCACGAGGGTGCCGTCGGCCAGCCGCACGGTGTGGTCGGCCATCGCCTGCAGCGAGGGGTCGTGGGTCGAGACGATCGCGGTCATGCCCTCCGCCCGCACCACCGTCTGCAGCAGGGCCATGATCTCCGCGCCGCTCTCGGCGTCGAGCTGGCCGGTGGGCTCGTCGGCGATGAGCAGCCGTGGCGAGTTCGCCAGGGCCCGCGCGATCGCGACCCGTTGCTGCTGGCCGCCCGAGAGCTCGCCGGGGCATTGCGGCGCCTGGGTGCCGAGCCCGACGAGGTCGAGCAGGTGCGCGACCCGCTCGGTGCGGGCCTTCGGGGCCAACCCGCGCAGGCGCAGCGGCAGTCCGACGTTCTCGGCGGCAGACAGCATGGGCAGCAGTCCGAAGGTCTGGAAGACGAACGCGAGCTGGTCGCGGCGCAGCGCCGTGCGTGCCCGCTCGTCGAGCGCGGTCACCTCGATGCCGTCGACGACGACGGTGCCGCTCGTCGGCTCGTCGAGGCCGCCGACACAGTTGAGCAGGGTCGTCTTGCCCGACCCCGAGCGGCCGACGAGCGCGGCGATCGTTCCGCGCGGGATGCTGAACGAGACGTCGCGCAGGGCGTGCACGTCGCCGCCGGCCGAGCTGTAGGTGCGGGTGAGGCCGCGCACCACGACCATCGGGCTCGCCGTCGACTCCGTGCTCATTTCTGCTCCCCCTCGCGTGCACGGTCGGGCCACACCCCGACATGGTCGTTCTCGAGGTCGAGCCGCACACGGCTGCGCAGGCCGAGCGCCGCGCGGTACTCGGCGGGCAGCTGGAGCCTGCCCGCGCGGTCGAGCATCGCGTACTCCTCGGCGATCACCGTCGAGTCGCCCCACATATCGATCTCGGTGCGCCGCAGCACCTCCGACGAGGTGCGGCCGTCGCGGATCGCCACCGTGCGCTGCACCTGCCCCGAGACATCCGCGTCGTGCGTCACGATCACCACGGTCGTGCCGAAGCTCTGGTTGGCCGTGCGCAGCGCGGCGAACACGTCGGCGCCGGTGGCGGTGTCGAGCTCGCCCGTCGGCTCGTCGGCGAACAGCACCTGCGGGCGGTTGGCGAGCGAGACGGCGATGGCGACGCGCTGCTGCTCGCCTCCCGACAGCTCTCCCGGGCGGCGGGAGGCCTTCGCCCCCAGGCCCATCGCGTCGAGCAGCTCCGCCGAGCGCCGGGTGCGCGCCCGCGAGCGCACGCCGGCGAACGACATCGGCAGTGCGACGTTCTCGGCGGCTGAGAGGTAGGGGAGCAGGTTGCGCGAGGTCTGCTGCCAGATGAAGCCGACGACGCTGCGGCGGTAGGCGAGACGATCGGCCGCCGACATGCGCAGCAGGTCCCAGTCGCCCACGCGGGCGCGCCCCGCGGTCGGAACGTCGAGTCCGGAGAGCACGTTCAGAAGGGTCGATTTTCCAGAACCGGATGCCCCGACGATGGCGATCATCTCGCCACGGTCGACGAGCAGGTCGAGGCCCTGCAGCGCCTGAACCTCGATCTGCTCCACCTGGTAGATGCGAACCACGTTGTCGCACACGATGAGCGCGTCGGCCCCGAACTCCGGGGCGGCGCGCCTCGTCACGTCTGTCTGCAGAGTCATGTCGTCTCTCCCACTCTCAATACGTCTCCGGGCCGGTCGCGGCGGTGTGCCACGATATCGACCACGATCGCGGTCGCGCACAGCGCGATGCCGCCCACCACCACGAGAACAAGCGCGCCGCCGTCTACGCTCAGCGACGGCTCGGCGAGACCGCCTGCGAGGATGCGCAGGCCGATCGCCGGCGCCACCGAGAACAGGATGGCCGCGCTGGCGACCGCGCCCCCGACGAGTGCCGCGACCACGAGCGGCGCGAGCTCGGCCACCGCGAGCACCCAGCCGAAGCCTCGGCGCACGCCCAGGGTGCGCAACAGCGACAGCGAGCGTGCGCGCGACCGCGAGCCGGAGGCCACCGTGGTGACGAGCGCGATCGCCGCGAGCAGTGCCACCGCCGCGGCGGAGAACTGAGCCATCCGGTCGACCCCCTGCACCAGCGGTTGCTCGCGCTGTTCGGCGAGCCAGTCGGCGCGCGAGAGCACGTCGGTCGCGCCGGCTGCCGATCGAGCGGCCGCCGACGCGCCGTCGCCCATGACCAGCAGCGTGGTGGCCGCCAGCGGCTCGTCCGTAAGTTCGGCGAACGCGCCCAGGTCGGCGTAGACGAACGGGCTGTCGAGGTAGCCTTGCGGCCCGCCGTCGAAGACGCCGACCACGCGCACCGGGACGCGGTCGTCGTCGACCACCAGCACCAGATCGTCGACCGGGATGCGCGCCGCCAGCCGTGCGTCGATCAGCACCGGCAGCGAGTCGTCGACGGCCTGAGCCGCGGCCAGGTCGTCGAGCGACGCGGCGTCGGGCGCGACCCCCGCGGGCAACAGGTTCGCCACCGTGTCGAAGTCGCCGTCGACCGCCACGAGGGTCGCCACGGCCGACGCCGCGCCGCTGTCGACGCCCGCCGAGGTGCGCACCAGCTGGCCGCTGGCCGCGGCGACCCCGGGCGCGTCGCGCACCGCGTCGACCGCCGCCGCGTCGAAGACTCCGTCCGCGCGCGCGTCGGCGCCGATGCGCTGCCACGACGCGTCGACCTGCCCGTCGCGCACCGTCTGGACCATGAGCGAACCGGTGAGCAGCAGTCCCACCGACAGCGTGAGCGCAAGCAGGGGCAGCACGGCGACCGATCGCTGCGCGTGAGCGGCAGCGAGCACGCCGACCGCCCCCCGCGAGCGCACGGCGATCGAGGTCGCGACGCGCACGACAAGGGGCTGCAGCCGCACCACGACGACGGTCACGGCGACGGCGAGCAGCAGGGGCGTCGCGGCCAGGAGCGGATCGGTGCCGTCGGTGCGGGCGTCGACGAGGCCGCGGGAGCGCACCGAGGCGAGCGCGGCCACGGCCAGCGCGACAACGGTCACCTCGAGCACGATGCGACGCGCCCGCGCCCGCCCGGCGATCTGCTGCCGGTCGCGGCGGTTGGCCGGCTGTCGGCGCCCGTTCCATGCCTCCCGCGCCAGACGCGCCGCCTGCACGGTCGGAGCCAGCACGGCGATCCCGCAGACCACCACGAGCGGCAGCGGGTCGACGACCGGGCCGGGAGCGACCAGCGCGCCGATCGCGACCCCGGCGCCGGCCCCCACCACGGCCAGCACGATCGACTCGGCGAGGCCGCGCACGACGACCGACCCCAACGACGAGCCGCGGGCGCGTTCGAGGGCGAGGTCGGCCGAACGTCGGCCGACCAGCAGCCCGCCGACGAGCAGCATCACCGCGGCGACCACCCCGAACAGGCTGGCGATCGTGAGCGACATCTGCGCGACGGATGCCGCGGCCCGGTCGCCGTAGCCGCGCATGACGTCGGGGAAGTCGGTGCGCACGTCGATGGGTGCGCCGACGGATGCCGAGAGGAACCCGGCGTTGGCTTCGAGCGAGTCCGTCTCGTCGACGACGGCAGTCACCAGCGCGTTCGTGAACCGTTGCGGCAGCACGGGCAGGCGCACCGACGCCGCGAGCGGGTCGAGCGACAGCGGCTGCACGAGCCCGAGTCCCCCTGCCGTGGTGAGCAGCGTCAGCTGCACGAGCTGCCCGCGGGTGCGGGAGTCCTGCATGTCGGGCACCCACATCGTGGGCAGGTCGCACCACTGAGGGGCGCACCGGGTCGGGGCGACGGACCGGGCGGATGCCACGATCCCGACGATCCGCGCGGTGACAGCGACCGGCGGCCCGTCGGTCGTCACGCTCGGTGCCGGGGCGTCGAGCACGGCGCCGATCGTGAGCGCCGCCGCATCCGCACCCTCGCGGGAGACGACCACCTCGATCTCGGACCCGCCGGCCGGCTCGCCGGGCAGCCGCCCGTCGACGAGCGTCAGCCCGGCGCCCTGGTCGGGGCCGAGCAGGCCGAACTGGGCCTCCACCCGCACGGCATCCGTGTCGCCCGACGCGCGGGTCAGGCGGATGCCGGGGCTGATCACCGAGACGGTCGGGACGCCCGCGACCTTCTCGAGCCCCACGGGCAGACTGTCGGGCAGTGCCGCGGCGATCTCGGCGACGGCGGGCAGCGTCGTGTACTCGGTCGAGATGTCGGGGTTGCCGACTTGCGTCCGCACGATCACGTCGGCCGCGGCACCCGCCTCGTCGACCGCGGCGCGGGCGCCGCGGTCGACCGTGTCGAGCACCAGGGCGGGCACGCCGACCGCGATCAGAGCGGCCAGGCAGAGCAGGGCGATCCAGCCGACGAGAAGCGGTGCGTCACGGCGGGCCCGCCGACGCGCGAGCAGCCCGGTCGATCCCGTCAGCGACCGGAGCAGGGTTCCCCACCGTGACCCGGCCGACGACGGGCGGATGCGCCGGGCGACGCCGTCGCCGCTCACGGCTGGGCTCCTTCACGCAGCAGATGGGCCGGCTCGGTGAAGCGCTGCGCCCGGGCGACGAGCGCGACGACGGCGACCAGCACCGCGACGACCTCGACCAGCAGCAGGGCGATTCCCGCGACGGGCACCTCGACCAGCACCGCGGGCACGGTGGGGGCGCCCGTGGGCGATACGGCCACGAGCGGGCCGACGAGCCAGGAGAGCAGCACCCCGATCGCGATGCCGAAGACCGCGCCGAGAACGCACATGAGCAGCGACTCGGTGGCGATGAGCCCCACGAGGCGACGGCGCGAGTAGCCGATCGCCCGCAGCTGTGCGAGCTCGAGGCGGCGCGAACGCAGGCCGGCGGCGCTGTGCACGCCGAAGCCCACCGCCGCCAGAATCGTACTCGCCGCGATCGCCATCCAGAGGGCCGCCTGCGTCGCGACGCGCAGGGGCGCCTCCTGCAGGCGCTCGCCCAGAATCTCCGCGCTCACCGCGACGGCGCCGTCGGGCAGGGCGGCCAGATAGGCCTCCGTGGCGCCGGGGGCGACGTCGACCCACCACTCGTCGACGAGGGGACCGGTGGCACCCGCCTCGATGAGCGACCGTGCGAGGAGGGTGTCGTCCACCACCGCGAACGCGGGTGCGGAACCGCCGAGTGAGGGGGCCGGGCCGGCCAGATCGCCCATGACCGCGGCGCCGGGAACACGGGGCGCGACCGAGACGACGCGGATGGCCGTCGGCACTCCTCCCGTGCGCACGTCGAGCACCGTGCCCGCCGTCGCGCCGAGGGTGTCGGCGAGCTCTTCGTCGAGCACGGCTGCCACGGGCACGTTCGGCTGCCAGCCGACGAGCGCGTAGCCGGCCGCGTTGCCGCGGAGGTCGACCGGCACGGTGACCTCGAGGCGCAGCTGCCAGCCCTCGGGCACGTCGGTCGTCGCCGGCGGACGCGCGGGCCGCGCCTCCGACGACCCGAACCACTCGTCGGTGGTGGGTTCGAGTGCGACCGTCCCCGGGTCATCCGACCCCTTGTCATCCGGATCGGACGGCACCAGGGCGGCGAGGTCTGCCACCAGCACGTCGGCGAACTCCTCGACCCGCGACACGGGCGTGTCGTCCGGACTGGTGTCGACGAGCGTCGCCTGGAATCCCGCGAAGCGCAGGCCGTCGGCGAGCGCCTCGGCGGAGAGCTCGCCTCGCACCGCGTGCGGCTGGCCGTCGGCGACGACCCGGCCGAGCGGGATCAGCCGCAGGTGGCCGTCGTCGCCCTCGACGACCGCGGTCATGTCGGCGGCCACGGCGACGAGTGGGGCCGCGGGGTCTCCGATGCGCACGGTGGCGGCGAGACCGGAGGCGCCCTCGGGCAGGGCGATGGTCGTGGCGGGGTAGGGGCGGGTCGAGAGCCCGTCTACTATCGCGTCGCCGCCGAGCCCGCCGAGGCGGTCCTCGGCGATGAGGTCGCGCGCGGCGGGTGTGAGGGCGAGGAGGGAGGCGAGGATGCCGCCCGCGTCGGCGGGCGAGCCGTCTCGCACGCCGACGAGCATCGGGCGCCGCATGGTGGGCTGGGCGGCTGCGCCGTCGGCGGACGGGGCCACGGCGTCGGTCGTCGGTCCGCCCGCGGTGACCCGCACGGGAGGCCCGACCGCGAAGGCCGCCTGATCGGCCTGCGACTGCTTCCACGTCGCGAGGAAGCTCAGGCTGAAGGTGCCGACGGCGAGGGTGAGGCTCAGCAGCAGCACGGCGGCCGTCGCCCGCTGCGACCGCCGGCCGATCTCCCATGCCGCGAGCGCGACCGTCGCGCCGCGAGTGCCCGACCCGAGACGCTCGAGTATCCGGGACGCTGCGGGGATGAGCCGCACGCAGACGAGGGCGGCAGCGACCAGCACGATCGCGGGCCCGGCCACGAGCACGGGGTCGACAGAGAGCGAGCCGGAGTCCTGCACAGGGGTGCGGTACGCCTGCAGCTGCCAGTACGCGACGCCGGCCAGCACCACGAGAGCGACGTCGATGCCCGAGCGGGCGATCCCCGAGGCGAGGCGCTGGCGTCCGGCGGCCTGCCCGCCCTCGGCGAACGACACGTCGTCCCGCACGAGCGGCGACAGCAGCACCAGCGCGAGGACGACCGAGATGCCCGCCGCGACGAGCCAGCTTGCGGGCGGGATGCCCGCGTCGGGCGGCATGCCCGCCGCGGCCATCGGGCCCTGCGCGGCGAGCAGCCGGTAGGCGAGGGAGGCGAGCGGGGGAGTGGCGGCGGCGGCCACGACCGCTATGACGACGGCCTCGACGGCGGCCAGAGCGAGGATGTCGCGGCGGGACGCCCCGCGTGCGCGCATGAGCTGCCGCTCGCCGGAGCGGGCGTCGCTGAACAGCCGCGCGAGCTGGGCCATCGCGGCCACCGCGAGCACGACGAGCAACAGGATGACTACCGCCACCGTCGACCGGGTCACGGTGAGTCCGGCGGCGACCGCGCTGACCGCGCTCGCCGCAGCGGTGTCGACGAACACGCTGCCGGCCGCGGCGTTGGCCCGGTAGAGGATGTCGATGTCGGCGGTGGCGAGCCGGTCGAGCAGCGGCTCCACCTGGGCCACGGTCGCGTTCGAGAAGTCGGGGGTGTAGTGCAGGTCGGCGAGCGCGACGGGGATGCCGGCCGTGGCCAGCGCTCCGTCACCGACCACGAGCGGCCCGAAGACCACGGTCGGCTTGTAGAAGCTCGTGAACGGGTTGGGGAACACCGGGTCGTAGCCGGAGGCGGCGAGGCGGTCGACGGCCCAGAACTCGTCGACGGGATCGTTCGGGTCGTACACGCCGGTGACGACGGCCGTGACATCCCCCGCGTTCGATTCGACCACGAGCGTGTCGCCGACTCCGATCGAGAGAGCGCTCGCCGCGGCCGACGGTATGGCCATCGGTACGGAGGTGCCCGCGCCGAACTCCGCGGGCCATTCGCCCGCGGTGACGGTCGCCGCATCGGTGATCTCGTCGAACTCCCCGAAGTAGGCGAGCGTGGGCGCCGTCGGCGCGACCGCGGTGCCGGCGACGGAGCCGACGGGAAGGTACTGCGACACGGCGCTGCCCACAGACGTCGTGGTCGCTGCCGGCGCGAAGACGTCGTCGACCGCCGCAGTCACGACCGCCCGGGACTCGGCCAGCGCCAGCGCCGGATCGAGCAGCCGCACGTCGAGGTCGGTCTGATCGGCGGGGATCGCGGCCAAGGCGCGCCGCACACCGTTCTGCTCGGTGGCGGCGACGAGGAGGCTCAGCGTGGTGACGAGCACGCTGGCGAGAACCGCCACAGCGACGACGCCGAGCAGCAGCTGCCACTGCGCGCGGGTGCGGCGAACGGTCGTGCCGAGCATCCACAGGCCGCCGCCTCGGGGGCGCGCTCGGCGCGTGCCCGGGCGCCTGCCCGCCGGCGCGATTCGCCCTGCTCGGTTGCTCACGTCGGTCGGTGCTCCGTCATCGTTGACCTCGCCTCAGGAATGCGGCGCCGAGCATACGATACAGCCATCGCCGACCGCGCTGGTCCCGCCGGCGCATTCGGCCCCCGCCCCCGAACAAAAACGAAGGACTTGCGCGCCCGATGACCGTGCGAAACAGGGTTTTCGCGCGGTTACGGGCGCGAAGTCCTTCGTTTTGGGAGCAGCGCGTTTTGGGAGCAGCGAGCGCGCGGCGTCAGGCCCGCAGGTCGCGCAGGATCACCGCGGTGGCGAGAGCCGCCTCTGCGGCCTCGGCACCCTTGTCTTCCTTCGAGTCGGCGAGGCCGGCGCGGTCGAGGCCCTGCTGCTCGTCGTCGAGGGTGAGCAGTCCGAAGCCCACCGGCTTGCCCGCGAGCAGCGACGCCTGCGTGAGGCCCGTGGTCGCGGCATCCGAGACGTATTCGAAATGCGGGGTGCCGCCACGGATGATGACGCCCAGAGCGACGACAGCGTCAGCGCCCGCGTCGAGCGCCGCGCGGGTCACGACGGGCAGTTCGAAGCTTCCGGGCACACGGACGACGGTGACGGATGCGCCCGACGCGTCGAGCACACGACGTGCCCCGGCGAGGAGGCCGTCGGCGATCTGCGTGTGCCACTGCCCGGCGACGATGGTGATCTTCAGGCCGGTGCCGTCGGTGATGATTTCGGGGGATCCTGCGCCGCTCATATGGTTATGCCTTTCTTGCCCGCGAGGATCGCCTCGTCGAGTGTTGCGTTACTGGGGAGGATGTGGCCCATGCGGTCGCGCTTGGCCTCGAGGTAGCCCTCGTTGAAGGTTCCGACGCCGACGACGAGCGGCACCTGCTCGGTCACGGTGATCCCGTGCTCGGCGAGCTGGCGCAGCTTCTCGGGGTTGTTGGTGATGGCGCGCACCTCGGAGATGCCGAGGTCGCCGAGGATGGCGGCGGCGGCGCCGTAGTCGCGGCCGTCGATGGGGAATCCGAGCGCGACGTTGGCGTCGAGGGTGTCGAGCCCGTCTTCCTGCAGGCGGTAGGCCTTGAGCTTGTTGATGAGCCCGATGCCCCTGCCCTCGTGGCCGCGCATGTAGATCACGATGCCGCCCTCGGCCTGGATGGCCTCGAGCGCCGCGTCGAGCTGGGGTCCGCACTCGCACTTGAGCGAGCCGAAGGCCTCGCCCGTGAGGCACTCGGAGTGCACGCGCAGCAGGGTGCCGTTGGTCGGCTCCCCGGCGATGACGGCGAGGTGGTCGTAGCCGGTCATCCGGTCACGGTAGGCGCGGAAGCGGAACGAGCCGTGCGTCGTGGGCACGGTGGTCTCCACCTCGAACAGCACGCGGGAGGTCTCGGGGATGGCGACGGCGAGCGGCACGTCTGCGTCGTGATGCGTCGCGTTGAGGTAGTCGACGAGCGCCTCGATGGTGATCACCGGCACTCCTTCGCGTTCGCCCAGCTCGATCAGCCCGGGCAGGCGCATCATCTCGCCGTCTTCGGCGACGATCTCGGAGATCGCGCCCACGGGGATGAGGCCGGCGAGCTTGAGCAGGTCGATCGTGGCCTCGGTGTGGCCGTCGCGTTCGCGCACCCCGCCCTCGACCGCGCGCAGCGGCATGATGTGGCCCGGACGGTGCAGGCTCGTCGGCACCGAGTCGACGTCGGCGAGCACGCGCAGCGTGTGCGCGCGGTCGGAGGCGCTGATGCCCGTGCTGATGCGGTTGGCCGCGTCGACCGACACCGTGTAGTTCGTGCCGCGCGGATCCTGATTCTCGGGCACCATGACCGGCAGTTCGAGCCGGTCGGCGATCTCGTTGGTCATCGGCGCGCAGATGAACCCCGACGAGTTGCGCACGAGCCACGCGAGCCATTCCTGGCTGGCGAACTGGGCGGCGAGCACGACGTCGCCCTCGTTCTCCCGGCTCTCGTTGTCGACGACGATGACGGGCTTTCCGGCGCGCAGCGCGTCGAGGGCTGTGGGGATGTCGGCGAGGCTCATAGCGAGCTCCTCTCGGTGGTGGTCGAACTGGTCGTCAGGGCCGATACCGCGAGCATGCGCTCGACGTGGCGCGCGAGAATGTCGGTCTCGATGTTGACGCGGTCGCCGATGACGCGGGCGCCGAGCGTTGTCGCCGTGAGCGTCTCGGGAATCAGCGACACCTCGAACCAGTCGTCGCCGACCGCGCTCACCGTGAGCGAGACGCCGTCGACCGCGATGGAGCCCTTGCGGGCGACGAGGCTCGCCACGTCGTCGCCGAGGCTGAACCGCACGACGCGCCACGCGCTGCCGTTGTCGATCGACAGCACGGTGGCCGTGCCGTCGATGTGCCCCTGCACGATGTGCCCGCCGAGGCGGTCGCCGACCATGGCGGCCAGTTCGAGGTTCACGGCGTCGCCCGCGACGACACCGCCGAGCGTGCTCATCGCGATCGTCTCGGCCATGACGTCGGCGGTGAACCAGTCGGCGCCCTGGTCGACGACCGTGAGGCAGACGCCGCTCACGCTGATCGAGTCGCCGTGCGCGGCGTCGGCCGACGCGAGCGGGGCGTGCACGGTGATGCGTGCGGCGTCGCTGCTGGTCTCCCACGCCGTGACGGCGCCGAGCTCGTGGATGATTCCGGTGAACATCTAGAACCTCTCGCTGGTGTTGCTGGTATGCCCGGGGGCTGTCGGATGGGTCGAGACCCGGGCGGTGATCAGGATGTCGTCGCCGATTCGTTCTGTCGCTGTGATCCTGAGCCTGCGCTGGTCGCCGATCGTGGCGACCCCGATGTCGCCGACGGCGGTCGACGGGCCGCCGAGCAGGGTGGGGGCGAGGTAGACGAGGTACTCGTCGACGAGGCCCGCGGCGATGAAGGCGCTCGCGACCTGCGGGCCCCCTTCGACGAAGACGCGGCGGATGCCACGGCCGTACAGCCCCGCCAGCACCTGTTCGAGGTCCCGGGAGTGCGTCTCGATCAGTCCGGCCGGGTGGCTGCGCAGTTTCGCGGCGGCCGGCACGGCACGGGTGCCGACCACGACGGCGACGGGCTGGTGCGCGAGCAGCTCCCCGCCGTCGCCGCGCGCGGTGAGCGAGGGGTCGTCGGCGAGCACGGTGCCGGTGCCCACGAGAATCGCGTCGCTCTGGGCGCGCTGCTCGTGCACGCGCTGGCGTGCCGCGGTGCCGGTGATCCACTGGCTGGTTCCGTCGGCCGCGGCCGCGCGGCCGTCGAGGCTCGACGCCCACTTCACGCTCACCCACGGCGTGCCGCGGCGGGTGGCGACGAGCCACGGCTCGATGAACGCGGCGACCTCGTCGGCGAGGACGCCGGCGACCACGTCGATGCCGGCGGCGCGCAGACGGTCGGCGCCGCCCGAGGAGTTCTCGCCAGGGTCGGACACCGCGTAGACGACGCGGGAGACGCCGGCGTCGATCAGCGCGGCGGAGCATGGGCCGGTGCGGCCCGTGTGGTTGCACGGCTCGAGCGTGACGACCGCGGTCAGACCCGTGGCATCCGCGACCCGCGAGAGAGCGTCGACCTCGGCGTGCGGGGTGCCCGCGCCGCGGTGCCAGCCCTCGGCCACGACGGCGCCGGTCGAATCGACCAGCACGCAGCCGACCTGCGGGTTGCCGCCGAAGACGGGGCCGTGCGCGGCGAGGGACAGCGCGTGCCGCATCACGCGCTCGAACGGCGCGCCCTGCGGCGTTTCCGACTGTGTCATCCGGTGTCCCTAAATTCTTCTACTGAAGACGGACTCCGGGCTTTTCAGGTCGCGTGTGACCCACATTGTGGCTGCCCACAATGCTCGTGCTTCCTCCTATCCGGACTGAGAGATCTCGCGATCTCATTACCGTCGGTCCCGGAATTCCACCAGGTCAGCCACGGTCGGGCTTTCGCCTGACCGCAGGTCGCGGACTATCACCGCCGGTTCGGACTTTCACCGACCCCGGAGCACGTTACTGCTTACGAGTGTATCCAACGCAGATCGGCGCTGACTATTCCCGTGACCCTCTGAGTCGCTGGGCGGTGTCCTCGGTGAGCAGCGTGCGGGCCGCGAGTTCGTCGAGCACGAGGTCGGTGATCATCCCCGCGGCGAGGGCGCCCCGCAGCGCGGTGATCTTGGATGCGCCAGAGACCACGCAGATGCGGCGGGCGACGGCGTGCATGACCGAGGGGTCGGGGCCGGTCGATCGCGCGTTGAGCGAGATGCCGTCGTGGCTGCCGTCGAGACGGTAGAAGACGGTGGCGATGTCGCCGACGACGTCGGCGGCCTCGAGGGAGGCGAAGTCGTCGGCGTCGAGGTAGCCGCCCGCGTAGACATGGCTCGGCACCTCGGAGAAGGTGGAGCCCACACCGAACAGGGCGACGTCCATGTGCCGTTGGATGTCGAGCACGCGCTTCGTGGTGCGTTCGCGCCACATCGCGTCGCGCGTCTTCGGGTCGTCGAAGAAGGCGGGAACCGGAAACTGCTGCACGGGCGCGTTGAACGCCTGACCGAACCGGCGCAGGATCTCGCTCGCGTAGTCGATGCCCGTCGTCGACGTGTTGCCCGCGCCGTTGAGCTGCACGATGCGCGAGTTGTGCGTCTCCTTCTTCGGCAGGTGCCGGCTCACCGCGTTGATCGTGGCGCCCCAGGCGATGCCGAGCGTCATGTTCGAGTCGAAGTAGGGAGTGAGAATTCGTGCAGCAGACAGGGCGACGCGTTCGAGACGGTCGATGTCGCTCGTGGAGTCGGGAACGGGCACGACGTGCGCGTTGACGCCGAAACGGTCGCGGAGATCGCGCTGCAGCACCGAGAAGCGGTCAAGTGGCGAGATCACCCGGATCTCGACGAGCCCGTGTTCACGCGCGAAGCTGAGGAGACGGGAGACGGATGACCGCGACGTGTGCAGTTCGCGCGCGATCGCATCCATCGTGAGGTCTTGCAGATAGTAGAGCTGCGCGGCCCGCAGTGCATCGCGCGACTTCTCGGGCGTCACCTCGTCGGGTGCGGGTGCGGCGACGGGGGCTTGCACGTTTGTTCACTCTCCTTGATCATTTGAGATATCGATTCCAGTATGGAGGTAATCGCCCTGGCGACAGTGTGACTCTGACCAGATCGTTTTTCGACAGATCAGACCGCACCACACCCGAAAGTGACACAGAAGTGAAGTCTCGAGAGTCGATGCCGACCGGCGAAGCCCGTACCGAAGTAAACGCACTGATCGAGCGCCCGAGCGCCCAGGTGCTCGTGATCGGCGGTGGCATCAACGGAATCGCGACTTTCCGCGACCTCGCCCTCCAGGGAGTCGACGTCGCTCTCGTCGAACGCAACGACTACTGCTCGGGCGCATCCGCCGCTTCGTCGCACATGATCCACGGTGGCGTGCGCTACCTCGAGAACGGCGAGTTCCGTCTCGTGCGCGAATCGGTCACCGAGCGCAACGGCCTGCTGCGCATCGCGCCGCACTACGTGAAGCCCCTGCAGACCACGATCCCCATCTACTCGACCTTCAGCGGCATCCTCTCCGCACCCCTGCGCTTCCTGACCCACAAGTCGGGAGCCCCGAAAGAGCGCGGCGCCCTGCTGATCAAGGTCGGCCTCATCCTGTACGACTCGTTCTCCCGTGACGGCGGCTCGGTTCCCCGCCACGTGTTCGTGGGACGCAAGAAGTCGCTCGCCACCCTGCCGGAGCTCAACCCCGGCATCAAGTACACAGCCACCTACTTCGACGCCTCCGTGCACGAGCCCGAGCGCCTCGCCCTCGACGTTCTGCACGACGGCCTCTCGGCCGGCCCCCACGCCCGCAGCAGCAACTACGTCGAGGCCGTCGGCTCGACCGACGACGGCGTGGTTCTGCGCGACACCCTCACCGGCCGCGAGTTCACCATGAAGGCCGACGTCGTCGTCAACGCGTCCGGCCCGTGGACCGACCTCACGAACGAGGCGCTCGGCGACTCGACCACCTACATGGGCGGCACCAAGGGCTCGCACATCGTGCTCGACAACCCGGAGCTGCTCGCAGCCACGGCCGGTCGCGAGATGTTCTTCGAGCACAAGGACGGCCGCATCGTGCTGATCTACCCGCTCAAGGGCAAGGTCATGGTCGGCACCACCGACCTCGAGGCCGACATCCGCGAGCCCGCGGTGTGCACGAGCGAGGAGATCGACTACTTCTTCGACCTCATCGGCAACGTCTTCCCGAAGATCGCCGTCGACCGTTCGCAGATCGTCTTCAGCTTCTCCGGAGTGCGCCCCCTGCCGCGCCACGACGACCTGCAGCCCGGATTCGTCTCCCGCGACTACCGCATCGTGGCCGGCAAGCTCGGCGGGGCCGAGCTGCTCAGCCTCGTCGGCGGAAAGTGGACCACGTTCCGCGCCCTCGCCGCCCACATCAGCACCGACGTGCTCGCCCTGCTGGGCAAGCCCCGCACGGTCGACACGAAGAACCTCGAGATCGGCGGCGGGCGCAAGTACCCGCGCACCGCCGAGGCGCGCGAGAACTGGATCACCGCGCAGTCGGGCTTCGTCGGCAAGCCGCGCGCGACCGAGCTTTTCGACCGCTACGGAACGCGTGCGACCGAGGTCATCGACGCGATCGACGCCGGCGAGGACTCGCCGCTGCGTCACGCACCAGAATTCAGTGTGCTCGAGATCGAGCACATCGTGGCAACCGAGTCGGTCGTGCACATCAGCGACCTGTTGCTGCGACGGACGAGCCTGGCCTTCACCGGAGATGTCTCCGTGGAGCTGCTCGAAGAGCTAGCCGAGATCGCCGCCGGCGTTCTCGGTTGGACGCAAGATCGCCGGGCTGACGAAATACGTCATGCCACGGCGCTGTTGGATTCCGCTCACGGGGTGCGCCTGGCGCACGCCGTCGATCTGGCGACTCAATAGCGTCACGGTGCAGTTTCTCCTGAGAGGTCAAAGTGGACAATCTAGGTTTAATCTTTCTTTCCGAGGTGGTCGGAACGGCGCTGCTTACCCTCCTGGGTTGCGGAGTCGTAGCTAACGTCGTTCTAGGCAAGAACAAGGGCTTCGGCGGCGGCTTCCTGATGATCAACTTCGGTTGGGGTCTCGCGGTCTTCGCCGGTGTCACGGCGGCGTACTACTCGGGCGCCCACCTGAACCCGGCGGTCACGCTCGGGCTGCTGGCCAGCGGCGCAGACCTCTCTGTCACCGAGGTGTTCGTCTACCTCGGCGCCGAGCTGCTCGGCGCGTTCCTCGGAGCGGTGATCTGCTGGCTGGCGTACAAGCAGCACTTCGACGCGGAGGAAGACCCCGCATCGAAGCTCGGCGTGTTCTCCACCGGCCCGGCCATCCGCAGCTACGGCTGGAACTTCGTCACCGAGGTCATCGGCACGTTCGTGCTCGTGTTCGTCGTCATCGGCTTCGGCCGCGTGGGCGACGCCGACCTGAGCACACCGGCCGGCCTCGCCGCCCTCGGTGCGCTGCCGGTGGCGCTGCTCGTCGTCGGTATCGGTGCCTCCCTCGGTGGACCGACCGGCTATGCGATCAACCCCGCACGTGACCTCGGTCCGCGCATCGCCCACGCCATCCTCCCGATCCGGGGCAAGGGCACGAGCGACTGGGCCTACAGCTGGGTTCCGATCGCCGGACCCATCGTCGGCGGTGTACTCGCCGGACTGGCATCCGTTCCCCTCCTTCCCCTCCTCTAGACATCCCCGTTCTTCAACCGCAGTTCCACAAAGGAGTGAAATAGTTCATGACCAAATACGTAGTAGCCATCGACCAGGGAACGACGAGCACCAGGGCGATCGTCTTCGACCACTCGGGTTCGATCGTGTCATCCGGCCAGCTCGAGCACGACCAGATCCTGCCGCAGGCCGGCTGGGTCGAGCACGACCCCGAACAGATCTGGCGCAACACCCGCGAGGTCATCGGCCAGGCGCTGTCGAAGGCCGACATCACCCGCCACGACGTCGAAGCCGTCGGCATCACCAACCAGCGTGAGACCGCCGTGGTCTGGGACCGCAACACCGGCAAGCCGATCTACAACGCGATCGTCTGGCAGGACACCCGCACCCAGCCGATCGTCGACCGTCTCGCGGCCGACGGTGGCGTCGAGCGCTTCAAGCCCAAGGTCGGGCTCCCGCTCGCCACCTACTTCTCGGGAACCAAGATCGTCTGGATCCTCGAGAACGTGCCCGGAGCGCGCGAGAAGGCCGACGCGGGCGACCTCATGTTCGGAACCACCGACTCGTGGGTGCTGTGGAACCTCACCGGAGGCACCGACGGCGGTGTGCACGCGACCGACGTCACCAACGCCTCGCGCACCCTGTTCATGGACCTCGAGACGCTGTCGTGGGACGAGGAGATCCTCGGGATCTTCGGCGTTCCGCTGTCGATGATGCCCGAGATCCGTTCGTCGTCGGAGGTCTACGGCAACGTCGAGTCGTCGTCGCTGCTGCGCGAGGTTCCGGTGGCGGGCATCCTCGGCGACCAGCAGGCGGCGACCTTCGGCCAGGCGGCCTTCGAAGCCGGCGAGTCGAAGAACACCTACGGCACCGGCAACTTCCTCATCTTCAACACGGGTGAGGAGATCGTGCACTCGAAGAACGGGCTGCTCACGACTCTCGGCTACAAGCTGGGCGACGCGAAGCCGCACTACGCGCTCGAGGGATCGATCGCCGTGACCGGTTCGCTCGTGCAGTGGCTGCGCGACAACCTCGGCATCATCAACTCCGCTCCCGAGATCGAGGCGCTCGCCGCCACGGTCGAGGACAATGGTGGCGCCTACTTCGTGCCCGCGTTCTCCGGACTCTTCGCGCCCTACTGGCGTCCGGATGCCCGCGGTGCGCTCGTGGGCCTCACGCGTTACGTGAACAAGGGCCACATCGCCCGGGCCGCCCTCGAGGCGACCGCGTTCCAGACGCGCGAGGTTCTCGACGCGGTCAACGCCGACGCCGGTGTCGACCTCGAAGAGCTCAAGGTCGACGGCGGCATGGTCGCCAACGACGCGCTGATGCAGTTCCAGGCCGACATCCTCGGCGTGCCCGTGGTGCGTCCCGTCGTCGCGGAGACCACCGCGCTCGGCGCCGCCTACGCGGCCGGCCTCGCCGTCGGGTTCTGGAAGGACCTCGCCGACGTCGCCCAGAACTGGCAGGAAGACAAGCGCTGGACGCCCAACATGGACACGGCCGAGCGCGAGCGCCAGCTGCGCCTCTGGAAGAAGGCCGTCACGAAGTCGATGGACTGGGTCGACGAAGACGTGAAGTAGCCCTTCGCAACGATCAGGGGGCGTCGCCGGTGTGGTCCGGCGGCGCCCCCTTTTTGTGCCGTCGCGTTCGTCATTCCGGATGGACGCGATAGACGGCCCCGAGCATCCGCGATTCTCCGCGGCATTCGGATGGCGCGTGGCCGAGTCATCCGGAATGACGAACGTCACTTCTCCACAGATCCAGTCGCGGGATCGCGGGCGACGTGGTCCACCGCGACACTCAACACATGGATGCAGCATCAGTCCTCGCAGCGCTCGGCGAACCCGTCGCGACGCGCTCACAACTCCTGGCTGCTGGCGCCACGCCCCGGAGCCTGACCGAGGCGGTCCGGTCCCGGCGGCTCATCCGTGCGCGCGAGGGCTACTACGCGATGCCGACGGTCGACCCCATGTTGCTGCAGGCCGTCCGCATCGGCGGTCGGCTGGGATGTGTCTCTGCCCTGGAGCGGCACGGTATCTGGGTCGAGCCTCACCAGTTCCCGCACGTGTCAGTCGACCCCCACGCGACGCGCCTGCGAACGCCGCGCAACCGTTTCCGGCCGTTGACAGCAGACACCCGCGATGGCTGCGAGTTGCACTGGCAGCCAGCGATCGACGACGTCGCCACGACAGTCCACACGGTGGGAATCGTCGACGCGTTGGCGCAGGCGCTCTGTTGCCAATCCCGGGAACTCGCGGTTGCGGCGCTCGACAGCGCCCTGTACCAACAGTTGGCCACCTGCGCGCAGATCGATCGCGTCTTCGCCGCCGTGCCGCGGCGGCTGGCACCGCTCCGCGAGTCGATCGACGCGAGATGCATGTCGGGTATCGAGACGATCATTCGGCTGGAGCTCGTGACGCTCGGCATCCCTTTCGAGCTGCAGGTGGCGTTCCGAGGTGTCGGCACGGTCGACTTCGTCGTTGCCGGGTGCGTCGTGATCGAGACCGACGGACATCTCGGTCACCGAGACGCCGCGTCCGCCGTGCGCGACTACGAACGCGACGTCGCGCTGGCGGCTCTCGGATACATCGTGGTAAGGCTGAACTACAGGCAGGTGATGTTCCAACGCGCGGAGGCCGTGGCCGCCATTCTCGGCGCGTTGCGGGCGCACCGCCGCGGACCGGCCGTCTGACCTGGAGACCGGCCGTCGGCCGTTCGTGATTCCGGATGAATCGACGGCGCAACCACCGCGGTGCCCGCTATGTCGCGCCTCCGAAGGCAGATCTGGCGAAGCATCCGGAATCACGAACCGCTGCCCAGACACGCCACCGCCGGGCGCCCCCGCAACGACGAACGGCCCGCACCCCGAGGGGCGCGGGCCGTTCGGCAGGCAGGGCGGCCGACTACACCTCGTAGTCGATGTCGCGCGTCTCCTTGCTGATGATCAGCGCGACGAGGGTGATCACCGCGGCGAGGCTCAGGTAGAGGCCGACGAGCACGGGGCTGCCGTCGGCGACGCCGAGCAGGGTGAGCGCGATCGTGGGCGCGAGCGCCGCTCCGATGATGCTCGCCACGTTGTAGCTGATCGCGCTGCCGGTGTAGCGCACGTTGGTCGGGAACAGCTCGGGCAGCACGGAGCCCATCGGGCCGAAGGTGAGCCCCATCAGGGTGAACCCGATGATGAGCAGCGCCATCACGCCGATGACGCCGGCGCCGAACAGCGGCACGAACAGGCCGCCGAAGACGATGATGCCGATCGTGGTGATGATGAGCGTCTTGCGGCGTCCGTACTTCTCGGCGAGCGGGCCCGCGACGAGGGTGAAGATTCCGAAGAACACGCAGCCGATGATGAGCATCACGAGGAAGTCGTTGCGTGTGTAGCCGAGCCCGGCAACGAACGTGCTCGCGTCGAACTTCTTGCCGGCGGCCTCGGCTGCCGCGGCGGCCGCCTCGACGGTCTTCGCCGTGGTGCCGTAGCTCAGCGTGAACGCGGTCATCAGGTAGAAGAGCACGTAGGTGGCGAGCATGATGAACGTGCCCAGGATGAGCGGGCGCCAGCTGGTCTTGAAGACGCGCGCCAGGGGCAGCGTGGCCACCTCGCCACGCTCGACGGCCTTGGTGAAGACGGGAGTCTCGATGAGTTTGAGACGCACGTAGAGCCCGATGATCACGAGCAGCGCCGAGGCGATGAACGGCACGCGCCAACCCCACGACAGGAAGTCCTCCTGCGAGAGGTTGATTGACAGGATCAGGAACACGCCGTTGGCGATGATGAAGCCGATCGGTGCGCCGAGCTGCGGGAAGGTGCCGTAGATGGCGCGCTTGCCCGCCGGGGCGTTCTCGGTCGCGAGCAGGGCGGCACCGCTCCACTCGCCGCCGAGGCCGACGCCCTGGGCGAAGCGCATCACCACGAGCAGTGCCGGGGCGAGGATCTCCCAGCCGGGGGTCAGCGCGGTCGGCAGCAGGCCGATGATGACGGTCGCGATGCCCATCGTGAGCAGCGACGCGACGAGGGTGCCCTTGCGGCCGATGCGGTCGCCGAAGTGGCCGAAGAGGATCGACCCGATCGGGCGGGCGATGAACGCGACGCCGAAGACCGCGAACGACGCGAGCTGGCCCGCGACCGGGTTGTCGCTCGGGAAGAACAGCGCCGGAAACACGAGAACGGCCGCCGTGGCGTAGACGTAGAAGTCGTAGAACTCGATCGAGGTGCCGATGAGGCTCGCGAGAATGACACGCGATCGGGGATTGGCTGGTGCTGCTGGCGCGACAGTGGCGTCGACTTGTGACATTGAGAGAACTGCTTCCGAATGAAAAACGAGCGTGAAGATCTGGGGATGCGCGAGTGGCACAGTCGAGAGGAGGCCGCTTGTAGCAGCCTGACTACCCTACGCCTGTGTCGCGAGCAGCGTCGGAAGCCGGTCGAGACCGCGGATGATGCGAACCCCGGATGCCTCGGCCCGCGCCTTCTCGTCGTCGGTGGCCGTGCCCCTCCGGTCGAGCCACACGCCCGTGAGGCCGGCGGACGCCGCACCGATCGCGTCGGTTTCCAACCGGTCGCCGACGTAGACCGCGTCGCCCGGCGCCACACCGAACCGCTCGCACGCGTACTGGAAGATGCGAGGGTGCGGTTTGGGCACACCGACCTCCCCGCTCGCGACCGTCAGCTCGACGCGCGCGGCCAGCCCCGTGGCATCCATCTTCTGCTTCTGGAAGGGCAGTTCGGCGTTGGTGACGACGCCGAAACGCACGCCCGGGATGGCCGCCTCGAGCGCGTCGAGCGCGGGGAGGGTGTCGTCGAAGAGCACCCACGCGCGCTCGTACTCGGCGATGTAGCGACCGAACCAGTCGTCGGCGTCGGTGTCGTTCGACAGGTCGATCCCGAATGGCTCGACGAAGCCGCGCGCACGGTGGCGGCGCTGCTCGCGAAAGTCGACCTCGCCGGCGAGGTAGCGGTGGTAGTGGTGTTCTTCCAGCGCGTACCACCGGGCGAGTTCGACGGCGTCGTCCGCCGCGGCGAGGGCCCCACCGTGCGATGCGCGGTACGCGGCGACCCCGCTCGCCACCGCCCGGGAGTGGGCGAACAGCGTGTCGTCGAGGTCGAAGAGCACCACGCGCGGGCTCATAGCGGCCAGCCGTCCTGGATCTCGCGGTCGTCGCCCCTCAGTAGGGTGGCGTGCCAGGTGTCGAGACGGCGGTTGCGGTGCACGACGGACTGCCGCATCGTGCCCTCGAAGTGGAAGCCCGCGCGCCGGGCGACGATCGCCGAGCCGGTGTTGCCGATGAACGACTCCCAGTGCACGCGGTCGAGGTTCAGCCCCAGCGGATCGAAGGCGTACTCCATAAGCGTCGACAGCGCCTCGGACATGATCGACTGCCCGCGGTGCTCTTTGCCCAGCCAGTAGCCGACCGTGGCAGAGGCGACCGGCTCGTGCCGCAGCTCGATGACTCCGAGCAGGCTGCCGGCCTGGTCGCGGATCGCCCAGAGCGTCAGGGCCGCGGATGTCGCGGCGTCGGCGGCGTAGGTGGTGACGAAGTACTCGGCGTCGGGGCGCGTGTACGGCGAGGGGATGTGCACCCAGCGCTGCACCTCGACGTCTTGGCAGTACCGGTAGATCGCGTCGCCGTCGGTGGGAAGCAGCGCGTCGAGGGTCAGCCGTTCTGAGCGGATCGTCGGGGTGATCATGCGCGGGGGAGCAGGCCGACTCGGTCGTAGACGGTGGCGAGTGTCGCGTCGGCGATCGCGGCGGCCTTCTCGGCGCCGCGCGCGAGGATGCGGTCGAGCTCGGCGGTGTCGTCGAGCAGTTCGAGGGTGCGGGCGCGGATCGGCGCGAAGGTCTCGACCACGACCTCGCTCAGCCCCGCCTTGAAGTCGCCGTAGCCGTGACCGGCGTACTCGGCTTCGATCGAGTCGATCGTGCGGCCGCTGAGCACGGAGTAGATGGTGAGCAGGTTGGAGACGCCGGGCTTGGATGCCACGTCGAAACGCACCTCGCCGTCGCTGTCGGTCGTCGCCGACTTGATCTTCTTCGCGCTCTTCGCCGGCTCGTCGAGCAACCAGATGACGCCCTTGTCGGTCGAGGCCGACTTGCTCATCTTGTTGGTCGGCTCCTGCAGGTCGTAGACCTTGGCGGTGGCCTTCTGAATCTGCGCCTCCGGAATCACGAAGGTGTCTCCGAACCGCGAGTTGAACCGGGTCGCGAGGTCGCGGGTCAGTTCGACGTGCTGGCGCTGGTCTTCGCCGACCGGCACCGTCTCTGCACCGTAGAGCAGGATGTCGGCGGCCATCAGGGTCGGGTAGGCGAAGAGGCCCAGGGTCGTGGCATCCGTTCCGTGCCTGGCCGACTTGTCTTTGAACTGGGTCATGCGGGCGGCCTCGCCGAAGCCGGTGAGGGTGTTGAGAACCCAGGCGAGCTGCGGATGCGCGGGCACGTGGGACTGCACGAACAGTGTCGAGAGCTCGGGGTCGATTCCCGCGGCGATGTACTGGGCGGCGGTGCGCCGGGTCGCCTCGCGCAGCTCGTGCGGGTCTTGCGCGACGGTGATCGCGTGCAGGTCGACGACGCAGAAGACGGCGTCGTGGCTGACCTGCATCTCCTTCCACTGCAGCAGCGCGCCGATGTAGTTGCCGATCTGGAGCGAGTCGGCGGAGGGCTGCATGCCGGAGAAGAGACGGGGCTTGGTGGTCATGGAGTCCAGTCTTTCATGATCGGTCGCTGAGCTTGTCGAAGGGTGCGCTTCGACGGGCTCAGCGACCGAGCAGGGTCAGATCGCGTAGTCGACGACCACCGGCGCGTGGTCGCTCCAGCGGGTGTCCCAGGCGGAGGCGCGGTCGACCGTGTAGCTCTGAACGGTGGCGGCCAGTGCGGGTGTCGCGAGCTGGTAGTCGATGCGCCAGCCGGTGTTGGTGTCGAACGCCTGGCCGCGCTGCGACCACCACGTGTAGGGCCCCTCGACCTCGCCGGCCCACTGGCGGCCGACGTCGACCCAGCCGAGGCCGAGGCCGGTCGTGCCGTCGACGGCTTCGACCGGCGTGCCAGCCTCGCCGAAGAAGCGGTCGAAGTAGGCGCGCTCCTCGAGCAGGAAGCCCGCGCTCTTGCGGTTGCCCTTCCAGTTCTTGATGTCGAGCTCGCGGTGGCCCACGTTGAGGTCGCCGACGATCAGGGCGAGTTCGCTGTGCGCGGCGATCTCGGGCATCCGCGCCGTCATCGCGTCGAGGAACTTGTACTTCTCTACCTGCTTGGGGGTGTCGACGACTCCCGAGTGCACGTAGGTGCTCACAACCGTGACGATCGTTCCGTCGACCTCGTAGTCTGCCTCGAGCCAGCGGCCGGCGCTGTCGAACTCGTCGTCGCCGAGGGTGACGCGGTGGATCGACGCCTTGTTGCGCGAGGCGATGGCGACGCCCGCGCGCCCCTTGGCTGTGGCGGCGTCGTGCAGGATGTCCCACTCGGGGCCGAGCAGCTCTTCGACGATCTCGGTGGTGGCGCGCACCTCCTGCATCGCGAGGATGTCGACCCCGCGGGAGTCGAGCCAGTCGCCCATCCCCTTCTTGTAGGAGGCACGGATGCCGTTGACGTTGACGGATGCGACGCGGAGGGGAGTGGGCATTGCCCTATTTTACGAGTCGCCACCGTCATCGGCCGGTCGCCGCTTGCGTCGGAACAGCCGTGCCAGCCCTCGCGGTTCCCGAGCCTCGTCGGCGAGCCGTTCCAGTTCGGCGATCCGCTCGCGCTCGGCCCGCTCCTTCGCCTCCGCGACGGGGTCGGCGGCGATGCCGGCGTCGACCATGCCCACCGAGATCCACGCGGCGCAGACCAGGATCACCTGGCAGACGAGGTTGAGGAAGATGAGCACACCGGCGAGGATCGCGAACGAGGCGATGAGCGGGTTGTTGGTGGCGCCGCCGAGCAACAGGGTTCCGAGCTGCTTGAGCGCGCCGAGCGCCACACCGCCGATCAGGGCACCGCCCGCGAGCCGCCGGAACGGGATGGGGATGCCGGCGAGGACCCGGTACAGCGCAGCGAGAACCGCCGTGTCGATCAGCAGCACGATGATCAGGCCGGCGCCACGACCGACCACCGTGCCGACCGTCGACTCTGACCCGATGCCGGTGACGGCGAGCAGCCACGACAGCAGCGAGGTGCTGACGGTGGACAGCACCGTCGACACGATCAGCGCGGTTCCGAAGCCGATGGCCAGCCCGAGGTCTTTCAGCTTGAGCAGGGCGAAGTTGATGGTGCTGGGCGCGATGGCGAAGATGCGCCGCACGGCGTCGCGGGCCGAGGCGAGAAATCCGATCGCGGTGAGCACCAAGCCGATCAGGGCGATCGCGCCTGTCCAATTCAGGATGCCGGCAGAGAGCAGGTCGTCGGGGTCGATCGCGCCCTCGGCGGTGCTCGACTCGATCAGCCCGGGTACGGCGGCCGCGATCGTGTCGACGAGCGACTCGCGGAGGGCCGGGTCGCCGACGATGACGATGCCGATGATGGAGAAGCCCACCCAGAGTCCGGCGAACGTGGCGAACAGGCCTTGGTAGGCGAGACCCGAGGCCATGAGCGGGCCGCCGGTCGCCCCGTAGTGCAGAAACACGCGGGCGGGTTTGAGCTTCATGGCTCTGGCGATCAGGCCCGGTATCCCCGTCGGCTGGGCTTCGGGCTGGTTGGTCGACATGCTCCAATCGTAGCCAGCGGCCGCTCGCCGCCCTCTTTGGTGCGAGCCCTTGCCATTGCGGGCCGGAGCGGTTATCTAGCGGTCGAGCGACGGCCGCTTGGGATCGAATCTCCAGCCGTCGACGAGGTACTGCATCGCCGCGGAGTCGTCGCGCGCCCCCAGTCCCCGGCTGCGGTACAGGTCGTGGGCCGCCTGCAGCCGCTCCTCGTCGAGCTCGACCCCGAGCCCCGGCGTCGTCGGCACGGCGATGCGTCCGCCCACGATGCGCGGTGGGTCGACCGTGAGGTTCTGGCCGTCCTGCCAGATCCAGTGCGTGTCGATCGCGGTCGGGTTGCCGGGAGCCGCCGCGGCCACGTGGGTGAACATCGCGAGCGACACATCGAAGTGGTTGTTCGAGTGCGACCCCCAGCGCAGACCCCAGTCGTCGCAGAGCTGCGCGACGCGCACCGAGCCGGCCATGGTCCAGAAGTGCGGGTCGGCGAGGGGGATGTCGACGGCATTCGCGCGCACCGCGTGTCCGAGTTCGCGCCAGTCGGTGGCGATCATGTTCGTCGCCGTGGCGAGCCCGGTCGCACGCTTGAACTCGGCCATGGTCTCGCGCCCCGAGTACACACCCTCGGCGCCCACCGGGTCTTCGGCGTAGGCGATGACGTCACGGAGCGACCGCCCCACGGCCACCGCCTGCTCGAGGCGCCACGCCCCGTTCGGGTCGATCGTCACACGCGCGCCGGGGAAGCGCTCGGCGAGGGCCGTCACGGCATCCGCCTCCTCCCAGGCCGGCAGCACGCCGCCCTTGAGCTTGAAGTCGGCGAAGCCGTAGCGCTCGAAGGCCGCCACCGCCTGACGCACGATCCCCGCGGCATCCATCGCGCTCTCGTGCCGCACCGACTCCCAGTCGGCGCCTCCGGCCGCTGTCTCGTAGGGCAGGTCGGTGCGGGAGGAGTCGCCGACGAAGAACAGGTAGCCGAGGGCCTCGACCTCGTCGCGCTGGCGACCGTCGCCGAGCAGCGCGGCCACGGGCACCCCGAGGTGCTTGCCGAGCAGGTCGAGGAAGGCGGCCTCGAGAGCGGTGACCACGTGGATGGTGGTGCGCAGGTCGAAGGTCTGGGCGCCCCGCCCGGCCGAGTCGCGCGAGGCGAACTCGAGGCGCACGCGGCGCAGGGTGGCCAGGTGGTCGCCGATGCTCGAGCCGACAACGAGCTGCGCGGCGTCGTCGAGGGTGCGGCGGATCTCCTCGCCCCCGGGGACCTCGCCGACGCCGGTGTTGCCGTGCGAGTCGGTGAGCACCACGATGTTGCGGGTGAAGTACGGCCCGTGCGCCCCGCTCAGGTTGAGCAGCATGCTGTCGCGCCCGGCGACCGGGACGACGCGCATCAGCTCGATCGTGGGAGTGGCTCGCGCCGTGCCGAGCAGCGCGGTGCCGGTCACCTCACGACCCGGCCGTCGACGAGACGCAGGATGCCGAGAGGGTTCGACGGCTGCAGCGCCACCGGCAACAGGGCCTCGGGCACGTTCTGGTAGCTCACCGGGCGCAGGAAGCGCTCGATCGCGAGGGTGCCGACCGAGGTCGACTGGGAGTTCGAGGTCGCGGGAAACGGGCCGCCGTGCACCATCGAGTGCACCACCTCGACGCCCGTGGGCCAGCCGTTGAACAGCACGCGGCCGGCGCGGAGCTCGGCGGCGTCGAGCATCTCGGCTGCGCCCGGCTCGGCGCCGTCGGTGTGCAAGGTCACGGTGAGCTGCCCCTCGAGTCCGGCGAGGATGCCGGGCAGGTCGGCGACGTCGTCGACGATCACGGCGAGGGCGGCCGGGCCGAACACCTCGTCGCGCAGCCGGTCGTCGGCCGCGAAGGTGGCCGCGTCGGTGACGTAGAGCTGGGGGAGACCGGGGACCGCGATCGACTCGACGGCGGTGCCGGCGGCGATGGGCCGCACACCCGTGTGGAGCGCGAATGCGTCGGCGCCCGCGCTGAACGCCGACGCGATGCCCGCGGTGAGCATCGGCGCGGCCTGCGACGCGGCGATGGCGTCGGCCGCCCCCGCGATGAACCCGTCGGCGCCGGCGCCTGCCACGAGGAAGACGAGCCCGGGGCTGGTGCACAGCTGCCCGACCCCGGTGAGCACCGACGCGACCCACTGGGCGCCGAGCTCCTCGGGGGCGTTGCGCAGCCGCTCGGGCAGTACGAAGACGGGGTTGATGCTGCTCATCTCGGCGAAGACCGGGATCGGCTCCGGGCGTTCCGCGGCGGCGCGGGTGATCGCGACTCCGCCCGAGCGCGAGCCGGTGAACCCCACCGCTTTGACTCGCGGGTGGGTGACGAGCGGGATGCCCACGACCTCGCCCGTTCCGAACAGCAGGGAGAACACCCCGGGATGGAGGCCGTTGGATGCCACTGCCGACGAGATCGCGCGCCCGACGAGCTCCGACGTTCCGGGGTGGGCGCTGTGCGCCTTGACGATCACGGGGGCGCCGGCGGCGAGGGCGGCCGCGGTGTCGCCGCCGGCCACGGAGAACGCGAGCGGGAAGTTGCTGGCGCCGAACACGGCGACGGGTCCGAGGGGGATCTTCCGCAGCCGGATGTCGGCGCGCGGCAGCGGCATCCGCTCGGGCAGCGCCGAGTCGATGCGCGCCGAGTGGAAATCGCCCTGACGCAGTACGGAGGCGAAGAGACGCAGCTGGTTCGAGGTGCGCGCGGTCTCGCCGAGCACGCGGGCGGTGGGGATGCCGGTCTCGGCGGTGACCCGGTCGGTGAGGGTGCGGCCGAGACCGTCGATGTTGTCGGCGACGGTCTCGAGAAACACCGCCCGCGCCTCGGGAGTCGTGGCGCGATAGCTTGCGAAGGCCTCCCAGGCGAGCTCGGCGGCGTGGTCGACGTCGGCGGCCGATGCGAGCCGGTAGACGGGTTCGAGCGTCGCACCCGACCGCGGGTCGACGGCGGCGATCTCGCCCACCCCGCCCGTGGCATCCGCCCCGCCGATGATCGACGTTCCGGAGAGCGTTCCGGGCTGTGCCGTGGATGTGGTCTGTGCGGTCGATGGTGTCATTTTCGGGAGCACCCCTTCAGGCTCGACGCGGTCTCGCGTGGTCTCAGCCTACGAAGCTACCGATGCGCATCCAACATGAATTTGGCATGCGTTGATGCCCGCCGTGTATGGGTCACTCGTCGGGCGTGAGGTGCATCAGCATGTCGAGCGCCGGGCGCAGCGCCGGATTGGTGTTCTCGTCGCCCCAGGCGACGCTCAACCCGACGCTGTTGAACTTGTTCATCGGCGCGCGGGTGTCGAGGTCGACGAAGACGACTCCCTCTGGCGCGAAGCGGCGTGCCGACTCGGGCACCAGGGCGACGCCGAGCCCCGCCTGCACAAGAGCGAGCAGGGCGGGCACCTGGCTCGCGTACTGCACGATGGTCGGTGCGACGCCGGCGGCCGCGAACAGGGTGAGCACGAGGTCGTGGAAGTAGCGCGCCTCCGCGGGCGCGTAGGTGAGCAGGCGCTCGTCGGCGAACTCGATGAGCGACATCGCGCCGGGCAGTGCCGCGATTCGATGGTCGGACGGCACGGCGGCGATCATCCGTTCGGTCATGATCGAACGGCTCTGGATGCCGGAGCGAGCGACGATCGGACGGAGCAGTCCGAGATCGACGGTCCCCTTCGCGAGCTCGTCCATCTGGTCGGTCGAGACCAGTTCGCGCAGCACAAGCGTGACGTCGGGGATCTGCGCGGCCGCGGTGCGGAGGAACACGGGCAGGGCGCTCTGCGCGGCCATGGCCGTGTACGCGATCGTGAGGGTTCCGGCCGCGCCCGACGCGACGCGACGCACGTCGACCGCCGACTTCGCGACGAGGTCGAGGATGCGCCGGGCGTTGGGCAGGAGCGACTGGCCGGCCGGGGTGAGCTGCACGCTGCGCGAGGTGCGGGTGAACAGCATGGTGTCGAGTTCGCGCTCGAGGATCTGGATCTGGCGGCTGAGCGGGGGCTGGGTCATCCGGAGCCTCTCGGCCGCCGCGCCGAAGTGCAGTTCCTCGGCGACGGCGACAAAGCACTCGAGCTGCGTGAGCGAATACATCCATCTACTCCCGGTATCGGTTTTGCCATATTTTGGCTTGGTTGTGAATCAATGGTGACCCTATCGTTCTGACTACCGCAAGTCGAGAACCGGCGCTGACGCTCCGGTCGCAAAGGAGTTTTTGTGCTCAACGGAGTTCTGTTCTTTCCCGTCACACCCTTCGACGACGACGACCGGGTCGCGCTCGACGTTCTGCGCCAGCACCTCGAGGCGGGGATCGCGTTCTCGCCGGGCGGCATCTTCATCGCCTGCGGGACCGGCGAGTTCCACGCGCTCGCTCCCGACGAGTTCGCCGCCGTCGTGACGACCGCGGTCGAGGTGACCGCGGGCCGGGTTCCCGTGTTCGTCGGCGTCGGTGGACCGGTCGCCCTCGCCCGGCAGTACGCCCACGTCGCGGCAGATGCGGGGGCCGACGGAATTTTGCTCCTGCCGCCCTACCTGGTCACCGGACCCACCTCGGGCCTCGTCGCCTACGTGACCGCGATCGCGGGCGAGACCGAGCTGCCGCTCATCGTGTACCACCGCGGCAACGCCCGGTTCACGGTGGAGAGCGCCGTCGAGGTCGCCCAGCTCGAAACCGTGGTGGGCTTCAAAGACGGCGTCGGCGACCTCGACCTCATGTCGCGCATCGTCCTGGCTGTTCGCGACAGCCTCGCAGGGAGCGGCAAGTCGTTCCAGTTCTTCAACGGCCTGCCCACGGCCGAGTCGTCGCAGGCCGCATACCGGGCCATCGGTGTCGACCTGTACTCGTCGGCCACGTTCGCCTTCGCTCCCGCGATCGCCGTGGCGTTCTACGGCGCGCTGGAACGCGACGACCGTGTTCTGGTGGATGCCCTGAGCCGCGAGTTCTTCCATCCCGTGGTGCGGTTGCGCGACCGGGTTCCCGGCTACGCCGTCTCGCTCGTGAAGGCGGGTGCGCAGCTCACCGGCGTCGCCTCCGGACACGTGCGCGCGCCGCTGATCGACATGTCGGCCGAGCACCGCGAAGAACTCGCCGCGATCCTCGCGGCCGGGCTGCGCGTGCTCGAAGACCACAACCTCCCGACCGGCTCGCCGGCACTCACGAGGTAGGCGCGGGAGAGATCGCCATGACCGCCAGCATCCACCCCACCGGACCGCACCCGATCCAGTCCATCGTGATCACCCCGGTCGCGTTCCGTGATCTGCCGCTGCTCAACACCGTGGGGGTGCACGAGCCGTTCGCCCTGCGCGCCATCGTCGAGGTCACCACGGCCTCGGGCGTCACCGGTCTCGGCGAGACCTACGGCGACGCGCCGCACATCGCGCGGCTCGAGCTCGTGGCGAGGCAGCTGGTGGGCGTCGACATCTTCAACATCGGCGAACTGCGCCGGCGCATCACCGCGACCCTGCGCACCGACACCACCCGCGGCGGGCACGGCATGAGCGGCATGGTGACCGGTTCGAGCACCCCCGACCGAGTGCTCTCGCCGTTCGACGTGGCCGCGCTCGACATCCAGGGCAAGATCGTCGGCCGTCCGGTGAGCGACCTGCTCGGCGGTGCCGTGCGCTCCGAGATCGCGTTCAGCGGCTACCTCTTCTACAAGTGGGCGGGGCACCCCGGCGCCGCCGACGACGCGTGGGGCGCCGCCCTCGACGCCGACGGCATCGTCGCGCAGGCGAAGACGATGGTCGACGCCTACGGCTTCTCGGCGCTCAAGCTCAAGGGCGGCGTGCTCGCCCCCGAGGAGGAGGTCGAGGCGATCCTCGCCCTGCGCCGCGAGTTTCCCGACCACCCCCTGCGCCTCGACCCGAACGCCGCCTGGACGGTCGAGACCTCGATCGGCGTGGGCCGTGCGCTCGACGGGGTGCTCGAGTACCTCGAAGACCCGACACCGTCGATCTCGGGAATGGCGGCGGTGCGCCGCGAGGTGCCGATGCCGCTCGCGACCAACATGTGCGTTGTGAGTTTCGACGACGTCCCCGCGGCGGTGCGCGAGGGAGCGGTCGACGTGATCCTCTCCGACCACCACTTCTGGGGCGGCCTTCGTCGCTCGCAGGGTCTCGCCGCGATCACCGAGACGTTCGGCCTCGGGCTGTCGATGCACTCGAACTCGCACCTCGGCATCTCGCTCGCCGCCATGGTGCACCTCGCCGCGGCGACCCCGAACCTCGACTACGCCTGCGACACCCACTGGCCGTGGAAGTCCGAGAGCGAAGACGTCGTCGTCCCTGGGGTGCTCTCCTTCGACGGCGGTTCGGTGACCGTGCCCACCACCCCGGGCCTCGGGGTCGAGCTCGACCGCGACAGACTCGCCGTGTTGCACGAGCAGTACGTCGCCTGCGGGCTCCGCAACCGCGACGACACCGGCTACATGCAGAGCATCCGGCCCGACTACCAGCTCGTCAGCCCGCGCTGGTGACGGCCGTCGCCGGGGTTCCGCGGGTGCTGGTCACCGACACGATCATGGCCCGCTTCGGGGCCGAGCTCACCGCGCCGCCCGCCGTCGCCGAATGGACCTTCGCCCCCGGGCTCGGTGACGACGAGCTTGTCGCGCTGATGCCCGCCGTCGACGTGCTCGTCTGCTCGACGATGAGTCCGGCGATGGCGCTCGCCGCCGACCGGCTGCGGCTCGTGCATGTCACGGGCGCCGGCTTCGACAAGATCCCTGTCGACGCCCTCGCCCCCGCGGTCGCGGTGGCCAACACGTTCCATCACGCGATCCCCATCGCCGAGCACGTGATCATGACGACCCTGATGCTCTCGCGTCGGGTGCTTCCCGTCGACCGCGAGATGCGGTCGGGGCTCTGGCGCACGGTCGGCAACGACGAGACGCTGCCGTTCCACCCCGTGCTGCGCGGCCGCACGGTCGGGCTCATCGGCTTCGGCGGCATCGCCCAGGAGGTCGGGCGGCTCGCCTCCGCGCTCGGCATGCGCGTGCGCGCCATCCGCAGCAATCCGAACGGCGCCGTTCCTGCCGACCTCCCCGTCGACTGGATGGGCGGCACCGACGAGCTCGACGCGCTGCTCGCCGCGAGCGATGTGGTGGTGGTCACCGTTCCGCTGAGCGAATCGACCCGCGGACTCGTCGACGCGGCGGCCCTGGCCCGGATGCGCCCCGGTGCGATCCTGGTGAACGTCGCGCGCGGCCCGATCGTCGACGAGCAGGCACTCTTCGACGCGCTCACCGCGGGCCATCTCGGCGGTGCCGCGATCGACGTCTGGTGGGGAGCGCCCGGTCCCGGGTCGGCGGCCCCTCCCGCGGTCGCCCGCTTCGCCGGGCTCGACAACGTCGTGCTCACCCCGCACCACTCCGGTCACGCACGCACCACGTTCGAGCAGCGCGCCGCCGACATCGCGGCCAACGTCGCCCGGCTCGGCAGCGGCCTCCCGCTGCACAACGTGGTGCGCGCCGCCCGCTGACCCGGCTCCGCTAGACGACCTGCGCCACGATCAGCATCACGGCGCCGAGGCTCGAGGCCGCGAGGGCGGTGATGCGCAGCCGCCGCTTGTCGAGCAGCGTGTTCGCGAAGCGTGACAGCGCATAGCCGGCGATCACCGCGGGCAGAAGCCAGACCGCCAGGGTCAGCGTCGCCTCGGTGACGGCGCCGAATGCGACGAGCGCGACCAACGACAGCGACGACCCGACCAGGAAGAACGCGGCCATCGTTCCCCGCAGCTGCGCGCCGTCGAAGCGCTGCCAGATGAGAGCCATCGGCGCGCCGCCGATCGACGTCGAGGTGCCCAGGATTCCGGATGCCGCGCCGGCCGACATCAGGCCGACCCGCGTCGGGGCCGGCTTCCAGCCGACGAGGGAGAGCCCCACTCCGCCCAGCACCACGAGTGCGACGAGCACCGCGAGACCCTTGGCCGGCAGAACGGCGACGAGGGCGGCTCCCGCGATGCTGCCGGGAACCCTGCCCACGAGCGCCCAGCCGGCCCCCGCGAGATCGAGCGAGGCACGCTCGCGCAGCGCCACGATCGCCGTGACCACGATCGCGAGCATGATCACGATCCCCGGCAGCACGGTCGGGTCGATGAGGCCGATCACGGGCGCGGCGAGCATTCCGAGACCGAACCCGATCGACCCCTGCAGCGCCGTCGCGACCACAACGACACCCGCGATGACGGCGACCTCCCACCAGATCACGAGGCGCGGGCGAGACGCCCGCTGTCTTCTCCCAGCTCCATCGGGTGGTGGCACTCGGCGAGGTGGTCGGGTTCGCCCGACGGCGACGAGGGGGGCGGAGGGGTCGTGGCGCACAGCTCCGTGGCCTTCCAGCACCGGGTGCGAAACCGGCAGCCCGACGGCGGGTCGAGCGGCGAGGGCATCTCGCCCCGCAGCACGATCCGTTCGCGCCGCCCCTCGCCCGCATCGAGGCGCGGCGACGCCGACATCAGCGCCGCCGTGTACGGGTGCCGGGGCCGTTCGAACACCTGCTCGGCGGTGCCGGTCTCGATGATGCGGCCCAGGTACATCACCGCCACACGGTCGGCGACGTGCCGCACGACCGACAGGTCGTGGGAGATGAAGATGTAGGCGACGCCGAGTCGCTGCTGCAGGTCGTTGAGCAGGTTGAGCACCTGCGCCTGCACCGAGAGGTCGAGGGCCGAGACCGGCTCGTCGAGAACGATGATGTCGGGGCCGAGGGCGAGCGCGCGGGCGATCCCGATGCGCTGGCGCTGACCGCCCGAGAACTCCTGGGGCGACTTGCCCGCGTCGCTCGCCCGCAGTCCGACGAGCATCAACAGCTCGCGCACCCGGGCCGCGCGGGCGGCCGCCGTCGGGTAGAGGTCGCGGTGCGTCAGCCACGGCTCCGAGATGATCTCCCCGGCAGTCATCCGCGCGTTGAGCGACGCGAACGGGTCTTGGAAGACCATCTGAACCCGGCGGCGCCAGGCGAGGAGCGCCTTGCCCTTGAGCGCGAACGGGTCGATGCCGTCGAACTCGAAGGTTCCCTCGTCGGGCCGTTCAAGCATCAGCAGGGTGCGCGCGAGAGTCGACTTTCCGCAGCCGGACTCGCCCACCAGGCCGAGCGTCTCGCCGCGGTTCACGTGCAGGTCGATCCGGTCGAGGGCGCAGAGGACGTTGTTGCCGTTCTTCGTGGACGCGACGTGGAAGTTCTTGGTCAGCCCGCGGATGTCGAGCAGTGGCGTGTCGAGCAGCGGCGTGCCCTGAAGCGGGGTATCGATGAGTTCAGGCAACGGCGAGTTCCTTCCAGAAGTGGCAGGCGACCTCGCGGCCGTCGCCCGTGGGCTGCAGGGCGGGCCGTTCGGCGCGGCAGAGTTCGGTCGCGAGCGGGCAGCGCGACTGGTAGACGCACCCGGCGGGGATGTTGTGCAGCTCGGGAGGCGAGCCGGCGATGGAGGTGAGGTCGTCGCCGCGTTCGGCGCCGACGGGGACCGAGTCGAGCAGCCCCTTGGTATACGGATGATGCGGCTCTGAGAACACCTCGCGCACGGGTCCGGTCTCGATGACATTGCCCGCGTACATCACCGCGACGGTGTCGGCCTCCTCGGAGACGAGGGCGAGATCGTGGGTGATGAGAACGATCGCCATGCGGCTCTCGGTGCGCAGGTCGCGCAGCAGATCCATGATCTGCGCCTGCACCGTGACGTCGAGGGCGGTGGTCGGCTCGTCGGCGATGAGCAGCCGCGGGCTGAGCGCCACCGCCATCGCGATGAGGATGCGCTGGCGCATCCCGCCGGAGAACTGGTGCGGGTAGGAGTTCACCCGTGTCTCCGGCTGCGGGATGCCGACGTGTCCCATGAGCTCGATCGCCTTGGCCTGGGCGGCCTTCGCCGAGAGGCCCTGGTGGATGCGGAACGCCTCGCCGAGCTGCGTGCCGACCGTGTACACCGGGTTGAGCGCGGTGAGGGCGTCCTGGAAGACGATGCCCAGCTCGGGGCCGGCGAACTTCAGCCGCTGCTTGGGGGTGAGGGCGGCGAGGTCGGTGCCGGCGAGGGTGACGCTGCCCCCGGTGACGTGGGCCACGGGGTCGAGCAGTCCGGCGATCGCCTTCGCGGTCATCGACTTGCCGCAGCCCGACTCGCCGAGGAGCGCGATCGTGCGTCCGGAGTAGGCGGTGAAGGTGACGTCATTGACGGCGCGCAGCACTCCCTTCGGGGTGTCGATGTCGACGTCGAGGCCGGCGACCTCGAGAACGACCTCGTCGTCGGCGAGGCGGGGAACGGCGGGGGAGGGACGGGTCTTCGTGGTCATCACTTCACTTCTTTCGGCGACATTCTGGCGATGAAGCGCTTTCGCGGAAGGGTGAGCCGCCAGCGCTGCGCGGGATCGGTGGCGATGCGCAGCCAGGCGGCGAGCATGTTGGCGGCGACCGTCGTGATGACGATGGCGAGTCCGGGGAAGAGCGACAGCCACCACGCGGTCTGCAGGTACTGGCGGCCCTGCGCGACCATCAGGCCCCAGCTCACGTCGGGCGGCTGGATTCCGATGCCGAGGAAGCTGAGCGACGACTCGGCGAGCATCACGTAGCAGAACTCGAGCGTCGCGAGGGTGAGCAGGGTCGGAAGCACGACAGGGACCACGTGGCGGCGGATGATCGCGCTGGGCGCGGTTCCGAAGGTGCGGGCGGCGTCGACGAAGGTGCGGCTCTGCAGTTCCGCCGACTCTGCGCGGGCGGTGCGCAGGTAGATCGGGATGCGGGTCAGCGCGAGGATGAGCACGATGTTGGCGATGCTCGGGTTGAAGATGTAGAGCACGACGACGGCGAGCAGCAGCGACGGGAAGCTCATGATGACGTCGCCGATGCGCATCGAGATCGTCTCGCGGCGGCCGCGGTGGTAGCCGGCCCAGACTCCCCACAGCGATCCGATCACGAGGGAGATGAGAACGGCCGGCACGGCGACGGAGAGTGTGGTGCGGGTGGCCACGACGAGGCGCGCGAGCATGCTGCGACCGAGCGAGTCGCTGCCGAGGACGAACTGCCAGCCGTCGGCCAGGCTGAACGGGGGCCGGTTGGTCGCCGACAGGTTCTGCTTCGTCGCGAGGTCGCCCATCAGCACGGGGCCGAAGACGGCGGTGAGAGCGACCAGCACGAGCACGACGGCGGCCGCGGTGGCGAATCGGTCGCGCAGCAGCAGCCGGAACAGGCTCGTCTTCCTGTCGGGCTGGGTTTCGACGACGTTCAGGGTCAGCGCCTCGGTCGACGGCGGCGCGATCGCCCGCCCGCCCGGGGGAAGCTGGGGGTCAGGCAGTTGCGGGGACATTGACTCTGCGCTTCCTCATCGATCCGGCCGGTCGCACCCGGGCATCCAGCAGTGCGTAGAGCAGGTCGATGATTATGTTGAGGGTGAAGATCGAGACGGCGGTGACCAGCACGGCGGCCTGGAGCACGGCGAAGTCGCGTTGCAGGATCGAGTCGATCATCAACTTGCCGATGCCCGGCCAGCCGAAGATCGTCTCGACGACCACGGCGCCGTTGATGAGGCCGACCGCGAGGTCGCCGGCGACGGTGAGCGCCGGCGCTGAGGCGTTGCGCAGCGCGTGGCGGAAGACCACGCGGGACTCGCTCGCCCCCTTGCTGCGCGCCAGCTTGATGTAGGGCTCCGAGAGAGAGGAGACCATGGCGCCGCGCACGATCTGCACGAGCACCCCGAACGGGCGCAGCAGCAGCGTCGCGATCGGGAGCACCCAGGATGCGCCGCTCGCCACCCCCGAGGTCGGCAGCCAGCCCAGGGTGATCGCGAAGACGAAGATGCCGACGATGGCGAGCCAGAAGTCGGGGATGCTCGCGGCGGCCATCGAGATGAAGCTCGAGATGCGGTCGGCGATGCCGTTCGGCTTGAGCGCCGCCCAGCTGCCGACGATCACCGCGAGAACCACGGCGAGCAGCATCGTGACGCCGGCCAGTTGCAGCGTCGCCGGGAAGGCGCGCAGCGCCATGGTCGCCGCGTCCTCGCCGGTGCGCAGCGACGTTCCGAAGTCGAGCCGCAGCACACCGCCGATGTAGTTCACCATCTGCTGCCAGAGCGGGTCGTCGAGGCCGTTGCGTGCGGCGAAGTCGTCGCGCATCTGCTGGGTGGCGTTCAGCGGCAGGTACAGGCTGGCCGGGTTGCCGGTCAGCCTCGCCAGGGCGAAGACGCCGAGAACGACGACGACGAGCGGGATAGCACTCGATACGATCCTGCGTCTGAGGAAGGTCCACATGAGCTACTCCGCTCGTCGATCGGTCATCTGTCGGGCCGTGCTGTCGGTGCGGTCGCTCAGCCGACCGGCTCGAAGTCCGCGAGGCGGATCTCGTCGCCGGTGGCCGCGTCGGGGGTGTAGCTCACCGTCGCGGCGAGACCGATCTGGCCGACCATGTGCGCGATGGTCGCGAACTGCACGATCTCCTCGTTCTGGTAGGCGAAGATCTCCTCGTAGGCGGCCGCACGCTCGTCGCCCGACTTGAGTCCGGCGTCGGCGAGCTTCTGGTCGAACTCGGCGGTGCCGAAGGTGCTCTGCGCGCCATCCGTCGTCATGTACTGATCGACGGTGAACTGGGCGTCGCCGGCCTGGTTGCCGTGCTGCACCAGCAGGGCGATCGGGCCCTCGTCGAGCACGAACGGGCGCAGCTGGTACTGCAGCGACTGGCTGGTGTCGACCATGCTGAGCTTCACGGTGAGTCCGGCCTGCGACAGCTGCTCCTGCAGAACCTGCGACACCTCGGTGACCTTCGGGAACAGCGAGTTGCGCGCGACGAGGGTGATCTCGGTGTCGACGGGCACACCGTCGGCCCGCGCCTCGTCGACGAGGGCCTTCGCCGCGTCGAGGTCGAACTCCCAGGGCTCGAGCGAGTCGTTGAAGCCGACGACGCCCGTGGGGATCAGCTGGGCGGCCACGTTCGTTCCGTCGGAGTAGAGCGAGCCGAGGATTCCGTCGCGGTCGATCGCGTAGTTGATCGCCTGGCGCACCCGGATGTCGTCGAGCGGCGCGATGTCGCCGGAGAAGCGCAGCGCGACGGTCTCGTTGTTCGCGTAGTCGATGCCGAGGTCTCCGGCCCCGTCGTCCGGTCCGAGACCGACGGCGACGTCGACCTCGTCGCTCGTCAGCATCGCGGCACGCACGGTGCCCTCGGTGCGCCACTGGTATTCGGCGGCCGCATAGGCGGGGGCGTCACCCCAGTAGTCGTCGTTGCGGTCGAGAGTGAGCTTGGTTCCCGTCTCCCAGGAGGCGACCGAGTACGGACCCGTGCCGATCGGCTCGCGCACCTTCTCGGTGACGCTGGTCGACTCGGGCACGATCTCGACGAACGAGAGTCGCAGCGGCAGGATCGGGTCGGGGCGAACGGTCTCGACGGTGAGCGTGGTGTCGTCGACGGCGGTGACGACGAGGTCGTCGTCGCCGAACACGTAGCCCTCGACGTTGCAGCCCAGGTCGGAGTTGACGGCGCGGTCGATGGAGAAGGCTGCGGATGCCGCGGTGAACGGTGTCCCGTCGGAGAAGGTCACATCGTCACGGAGGGTGAAGGTCCACTCGGTCTCGCCGGTCGCCTCCCACTCGGTGGCCAGGAGGGCTTCGAGTTCTCCCGACGTGGGGTTGCGCTCGACGAGCGGCTCGGTGATGTTCGAGCGGGTGACGATGCCGGTGGCGGTCAGGCTGCCCTCGCACGGCTCGAGCGTCGGCGGCTCCTGCGGAAGCACGATGCGCAGGGTGTCGCCCGCGGCGCCCGATCCCGAGCTGCCCGAGTTGGCGACTCCGCAGCCGCTCAGAAACAGCGCGAATCCCGCGGCCGCTGCTGCTGCGACGAGGACTCTGGATCCTCGTGTGGTGCGGTGAAGTGGTGAAGAAGACATCGTTGGTTCCTCCGGTTGCTGGCGGTATCGGCCCCGCGGTGTTTTGTCGCGGGGGTCCAGTGCGTCGTTGCGTGATGGTTGCTCGTCGATACGCCCTCAGCTTGGGTGCGGCACCGGTGTGCGTCAAGAAAGGACGGGCCGGGCTGGGCCTGAGATGCGTCCGGTGACGGGCGAACGGGAGGGGCGGCGTGGGGGAGACGGCCGCGTAACCCCCGTCGTTTCGGGGAACCCACGGTTCCGATGCGGCCAGAGCATCAATCCATGCGAATTTGGTGTTGTTTCGTCATAGATGGCTGCCTACGTTCGGACTGTGACCACAGACACAGCGAGCACGACCGCGTCCACCGTCCGGCAGCCCGGCATCGTCGGCAGAATCCTCCAGGTCGGCCCTCTGATGCCGGCGCTCGAGCGGGCGCTCGCCGAACGCTACGACGTGCTCGTGTTGCCCGCCGACGGGCGGGCGTTCATCGACGAGCACGCGGCATCCGTCACCGTCGTCGTGACGAGCGGCGGCCAGGGCGTCGGCACCGAGCTCATGGCGTCGCTGCCCCATCTCGAGGCGGTGGTCAACTTCGGGGTCGGCTACGACACCACCGACATCGACCAGGCGCGGCGCAGGGGGATCGTGGTGAGCAACACCCCCGACGTGCTCACCGACTGCGTCGCCGACACCGCCGTCGCCCTGCTGCTCGACACCCTGCGCCGGTTCACCGCCGCCGACCGTTTTGTGCGGCGCGGCGACTGGGCCACCGCGCGCTTTCCGCTCACCACCAGCGTCTCGGGCAAACGGGTGGGCATCGTCGGGCTCGGCCGCATCGGCCGCGCGATCGCCCGGCGCCTCGACGGATTCGGCTGCGTGATCTCGTATCACAACCGCACTCCCGCGCCCGGGGTCGACTACGACTACGTGCCCACACTGCTGCAGCTCGCCCGCGAGAGCGACGTGCTCGTCATCGCGGCGGCCGGGGGAGACGGCACCCAGAAGCTCGTCTCGGCCGAGGTCATCGCCGCGCTCGGCGAGAACGGCTTCCTCGTGAACATCGCGCGCGGGTCGGTCGTCGACCAGGACGCGCTCGTGGCCGCACTCGTCGACGGCCGCCTCGCCGGTGCCGGGCTCGACGTCTTCGACGACGAGCCCCACGTTCCGGCCGCGCTGCTCGAGCTCGACACGGTCGTGCTGCTTCCCCATCTCGCCAGCGGAACCGTCGAGACGCGGCAGGCGATGACCGACCTCACCCTCGCGAACCTCGACGCCTACCTCGCCGATCGCACCCTGGTCACACCGGTCTGAGGCCGCCGGCAGGCGCGCAGCCCGGCCCGGCCCGGCAACGGCCGCGGCTCAGCCGGCCAGTATCGCCGCACCGAGGTACGGCGCGGTGCGGCTCGACCCGTGCTCGGCGACGACCGACGGCCGACCGGCGACGACGAGGCGGCCGCCCGAATCGCCCCCGCCCGGACCCATGTCGATGACCCAGTCGGCGGCGGCGACGACGTCCATCTCGTGTTCGACGACCACCACGGTGTTGCCGGCGTCGACGAGACCGTTCAACTGCTCGACGAGCAGCCGGATGTCGGCGGGGTGGAGCCCCGTCGTCGGCTCGTCGAGCAGGTACAGCGTGTGGCCGCGGCGGGCCCGCTGCAGCTCGGTCGCCAGCTTGATGCGCTGCGCCTCCCCGCCCGAGAGCTCGGTGGCCGGCTGGCCGAGCCGCAGGTAGCCGAGACCGACCTGGCGCAGCGTCTCGAGGCTGCGTGACGCGGCGGGCACGTCGGCGAGAAACACGGCCGCCTCGTCGACGGTGAGCCGCAGAACCTCGGCGATGTTCTTGCCGCCGCGGGTAACCTCGAGCGTCTCGGCGTTGTACCGCGACCCGTCGCAGGCCGGGCAGGGCGCGTAGCTGCCGGGGAGGAAGAGCAGCTCGACCGACACGAAGCCCTCGCCGAGGCAGGTCTCGCAGCGCCCGCCGGCGACGTTGAACGAGAACCGGCCGGCGTCGAATCCGCGTTCGCGGGCGGCGGCGGTGGCGGCGAAAGCGGAGCGCACGGAGTCGAACAGCCCCGTGTAGGTCGCGAGGTTCGAGCGGGGCGTGCGGCCGATGGCGCGCTGGTCGACGCGCACAACCCGGTCGACGGGATCGTGCCCGGAGATGGCGTCGACGGTCGTGGCCGTGGCATCCCCCGACACCGCGTCGGGCAGATCGGGCGAGCCGGGCAGATCGGGCAAGCCGGGCTGTGCGGATGAACCGTGCACACGCTCGCGCACGGTGTCGGCGAGAACGTGGCTGACGAGCGTCGACTTGCCGGAGCCCGAGACGCCGGTGACCGCCGTGAGCACACCGAGCGGAACATCGACGTCGACGCCGTTCAGGTTGTGCTTCGTGATGCCGCGCAGACGCAGCCAGCCGCTCGCCTCACGGGTGGGCCGCGCGGCAGCGGGCGCATCCGTCACCGGGAACAGGAAGGGGCGCGTCACCGAACCGTCGACGTCGGCGAGACCCGCGACCGGGCCGCTGTAGAGCACCGAGCCGCCGCCCGACCCCGCGCCGGGGCCCACGTCGACGATCCAGTCGGCGCGACGCACGACGTCCATGTTGTGCTCGACCACGAAGACCGAGTTGCCCGCCTCCTTGAGCTGCTGCAGCACGACGATGAGCGGTTCGGCATCGGCGGGGTGCAGCCCGGCCGACGGCTCGTCGAGCACGTAGACCACCCCGAACAGGCCCGATCGCAGCTGCGTCGCGATGCGCAGCCGCTGCATCTCGCCGGGGGAGAGGGTGGGGGTGACGCGCCCGAGACTCAGGTAGCCGAGACCGAGGCTGACGAGAACGTCGAGCCTGCCCACGAGGTCGGTGGTGATGGTCACGGCCACCTCGGTCGTCTCGCCCGACGCCTTCGACGAGACGGCGGCGCTCGCCGCGGTCAGCATGGTCGTGGGCCGCAGGGCGTCGGCGAGGGCGGAGAGCGGCATCGCGTTGAGGTCGGCGATCGTGTGCCCGGCAAAGGTCACCGCGAGGGCCGCCCGGGTGAGCCCGCTGCCGCCGCACAGGGTGCAGGGGCCGGACTCGACGAACTGCAGCGCGCGGGTGCGCTGCGTCTCGCTCTTCGAATCGGCGAGGGTGTGCATGATGTAGCTCGTGGCGCTCCAGAACCGGCCCTTGTAGGGCTTCGCCACCCGGTCACGCTGCGGGGTGACCTCCACGACGGGCTGCTCGTCGGTGAAGAGGATCCAGTCGCGGTCGGCACGCGGCAGGTCGCGCCACGGCGCATCGATGTCGTAGCCGAGCTTCGCCACGACGTCACGCAGGTTCTTGCCCTGCCAGGCGCCCGGCCACGCCGTGATCGCACCGTCACGGATGCTCAACGCCGGATCGTGCACGGCCGACGTCTCGGTGACCTCGTGCGCGACACCGAGGCCGTGGCAGCGGGGGCAGGCGCCGACCGCGGTGTTCGGCGAGAACGAGTCGGACTCGAGCCGCTTCGGCGCGTCTGCGGGGTAGCTGCCGGCGCGGGAGAACAGCATGCGTGTCGAGTTGGAGAGGGTCGTGAGGGTGCCTACGGTCGACCGCGAGCTCGGTGTGCCGCGGCGCTGCTGCAGCGCGACGGCGGGCGGCAGGCCGGTGATCTCGTCGACGTGCGGGGTGTGGCCCTGCGCGATGAGGCGCCGGGCATACGGCGCCACCGACTCGAAGAAGCGACGCTGGGCCTCGGCGAAGACCGTGCCGAAGGCGAGCGACGACTTGCCCGACCCGGAGACCCCGGTGAACGCCACGATGCTGTCACGCGGAACATCGACGTCCACGTCGCGCAGGTTGTTCTCGCGGGCGCCGCGCACACTCACGAAGCCGGTGGATGCGGGTGGGAGGGCGGGCGAATCGGCAGAGCTGGACGTCATTGGCTCAACCCTATGCCGACCGTTTGCGAACGGGGATTCAGGAGCCCGGCATTGACAAAGCCCGCGTCACCGGTAGGCGACGCGGGCTTCGTGGAAGCGGGAGGCTACGCCTTACCGCGCATGATGGCCTGCTTGACCTCGGCGATCGCCTGCGTTACCTGGATGCCACGCGGGCACGCCTCGGAGCAGTTGAAGGTCGTGCGGCAGCGCCACACTCCCTCCTTGTCGTTGAGGATGTCGAGGCGCACCTGCGATCCCTCGTCACGCGAGTCGAAGATGAAGCGGTGGGCGTTCACGATCGCGGCGGGGCCGAAGTACTGGCCGTCGGTCCAGAAGACCGGGCAGCTCGACGTGCACGCGGCGCAGAGGATGCACTTCGTGGTGTCGTCGAAGCGGGCGCGCTCCACGGGGCTCTGCTTGCGTTCCTTGCCGTCCTTCGTGCCGGAGGAGGCCATGAGGAACGGGTTGATCTGACGGTACGACTCGAAGAACGGCTCCATGTCGACGATGAGGTCCTTCTCGAGCGGCAGGCCCTTGATCGCCTCCACGTAGATGGGCTTCGTGATGTCGAGGTCTTTGATCAGCGTCTTGCAGGCGAGACGGTTGCGGCCGTTGATGCGCATCGCGTCGGAGCCGCAGATGCCGTGGGCGCAGCTGCGGCGGAACGTCAACGAGCCGTCCTGCTCCCACTTGATCTTGTGCAGGGCGTCGAGGATGCGGTCGGTGCCGTAGACCTCGACGTCGAAGTCCTGCCAGCGCGGCTCGTCGTCGACGTCGGGGTCGAACCGGCGGATGATGAGGGTCGCCGTGTAGGTGGGGATGACCTCGGGTGCCGAGGGCTTGTTCTCCATGACTGCAGTACTCACTAGTACTTCCTCTCCATCGGCTGGTAGCGCGTGATCACGACGGGCTTGGTGTCGAGTTTGATGTGGTCGACGGCGTCGGCGGAGTGCGCGTCGCCCGTCAGGTAGGCCATCGTGTGCACGAGGAAGTTCGCGTCGTCGCGCAGCGGGTAGTCCTCGCGGAAGTGGCCGCCCCGGCTCTCCTTGCGGGAGAGCGCGGAGTAGACGACGACCTCGGCGAGGTCGAGCAGGAAGCCGAGCTCGACCGCCTCGAGCAGGTCGGTGTTGAACCGCTTGCCCTTGTCCTGCACGGCGATGTTCTTGTACCGCTCGCGCAGTCCCTCGATCACGTGGGTGACCTCGATGAGCGTCTCCTCGGTGCGGAACACCTGGGCGTTGCGGTCCATCGAGTCCTGCAGCTCCTTGCGGATCGCGGCGATGCGCTCTGTTCCGTTGGAGTTGCTCAGGGTCTGGAGCATGGTGCGGATGTCGCGGGCCGGGTCATCCGGCAGTGGCACGAACTCGGCCGTCTTCACGTACTCGACGGCGTTCTTGCCCGCGCGCTTGCCGAAGACGTTGATGTCGAGCAGCGAGTTGGTTCCGAGGCGGTTCGAGCCGTGCACCGAGACGCACGCGCACTCGCCGGCGGCGTACAGGCCGGGAACCACCGTGGTGTTGTCGCGGAGCACCTCGGCGGCGACGTTGGTGGGGATGCCGCCCATCGCGTAGTGCGCCGTCGGCAGCACGGGGACCGGCTCGGTGTACGGCTCGACGCCGAGGTAGGTGCGCGCGAACTCGGTGATGTCGGGCAGCTTCGCGTCGATGACCTCTTTGGAGAGGTGGGTGATGTCGAGGTACACGTAGTCCTTGTTCGGCCCGCCGCCGCGTCCCTCACGGATCTCCGTCGCCATGCAGCGCGCCACGATGTCACGCGGTGCGAGGTCTTTGATCGTGGGGGCGTAGCGCTCCATAAAGCGCTCGCCCTCGCTGTTGCGCAGGATCGCCCCCTCGCCACGGGCCGCCTCGGAGAGCAGGATGCCGAGGCCCGCGAGGCCGGTCGGGTGGAACTGGAAGAACTCCATGTCCTCGAGCGGGAGGCCCTTGCGCCAGATGATTCCGACGCCGTCGCCGGTGAGGGTGTGCGCGTTCGAGGTGGTCTTGTAGATCTTGCCGAAACCGCCGGTGGCGAAGATCACGGCCTTGCCCTGGAACACGTGCAGCTCGCCGGTCGCGAGCTCGTAGGCGACGACTCCCGAGGGCTGGTCGACGCCGTCGACGTTGGTCATCACGAGGTCGAGCACGTAGAACTCGTTGTAGAAGTTGATGCCGAGCTTGACGCAGTTCTGATAGAGCGTCTGCAGGATCATGTGGCCCGTGCGGTCGGCGGCGTAGCAGGCGCGGCGAACGGGGGTCTTGCCGTGGTCGGCGGTGTGGCCGCCGAAGCGACGCTGGTCGATCTTGCCGTCGGGCGTGCGGTTGAACGGGAGCCCCATGTTCTCGAGGTCGAAGACCGCCTCGATGGCCTCCTTGGCGAGGATCTCGGCGGCGTCCTGGTCGACGAGGTAGTCGCCGCCCTTGACGGTGTCGAAGGTGTGCCACTCCCAGTTGTCTTCCTCGACGTTGGCGAGCGCGGCGGCCATGCCGCCCTGCGCCGCGCCGGTGTGGGAGCGCGTCGGGTAGAGCTTCGAGATCACGGCCGTGTTGGCGTGCGGTCCCGCCTCGATCGCGGCGCGCATGCCGGCACCGCCGGCACCCACGATCACGATGTCGTGCTGGTGGTAGTGGATGCCGTCGACGATCGATCCGTCGGCGTACTTGTTGAAGGCTGCGTCAGTCATTTGCTGGAACTATGTCTTTCTACGGCACTGGGCATGTCTACGGCGTGGGGCATGTCTACGGCACCGGGCAGAAGCTCGGGAGCAGTTCGAGCTGCTCGGCGGGAACTACCGGGCAGGGATCGAACGTGTAGATCACGAGGGTTCCCAGAAGTAGAAGGATGGCGGTCGAGGCGAAGATCGCACCGAGAAGGATGCGGCGCACCGTGCGGTTGTTGGCATAGTCGTTGACGATCGTGCGCATGCCGTTGGCGCCGTGGATGAGCGCGAGCCACAGCAGCAGCGTGTCCCAGACGACCCAGAACGGGTCGGCGAGCTTGCCGGCGACGAACGCGAAGTCGATGGCCTTGACGCCTTCGCCGGCGACCAGGTTGACGAAGAGGTGCCCGAAGATGAGCACGAGCAGCACGATGCCGCTCGCACGCATGTAGATCCAGCCGTACTTCTCCCAGTTGATTCCGCGGCGTGGGCGGCCGGATCCCGAGCGGGGTGCGTCGATGGTGGTCATCGTCAGCCTCCGAAGATGTGCATGAGCTGGCGGGGGATGAAGCCGATGAGCAGAACGGCCCACAGCCCGATCACGATGTAGAACATCAGCTTCTGGTGCTTGGTTCCCCAACCCCAGAAGTCGATCAGGATGATGCGCAGGCCGTTGAGGCCGTGCAGGCCGATCGCCGCGACGAGCCCGATCTCACCGAGGCCCATGATCGGCGTCTTGTAGGTGTTGATGACGGCGTTGTATGCCTCGGGGCTGATCCGCACGAGCGCCGTGTCGAGAATGTGGACGAGGAGAAAGAAGTAGATCGCGACCCCGGTGATGCGGTGCAGCACCCAAGACCACATGCCCTCGCGGCCGCGGTACAGAGTGCCCGCCGGTCGTCTCGGAGACTTGATCGTGGGGACCGCGCGCTTTTCAGCCAGGGTTCCCGCCGATTCCTGTGGCACGTAACCCTCCTTGCGGATGATTGGCCGCGCTGCAGCAGATCTTCAGCGGGACCGGTGAATGTTCGGTCATCGAACGTAATCATCCTATGTCGCGACCGGGGTGACCGCTTGTCAGGCAACCCTAATTAGCTCGACCTCAAGATAGTTTTCGGCACCGAGGCGGCCGCGACCGACTCGTAGTGCCCCACGAGCTCGCCGCAGACCGCCTGCCAGGATCGCGCGAGCACCGACCGGCGGCCGGCCTCGCCCATGCGGAGTCGAAGGCCGAGGTCGCGCGACAGCAGCGTGACCGCGGCTCGCAGCCCCGCGTCATCCGCGGGTTCGAACAGAAACCCGTTGACGCCGTGGGTGACGAGGTCGATCGGACCCCCGGATCGCGGGGCGACGACGGGCACACCGCTCGCGAACGCCTCCTGCAGGGTCTGCCCGAAGGTCTCCTCACTGCCGGTGTGCAGGAAGACGTCGAAGCTCGCGTAGGCCGCGGCGAGCTCTGCACCGCCGAGCCTGCCCAGCCAGGTGACGGGCATGCCGGCGAGCGCGCGCTTCACCGCCGGTGTCGCCGGGCCGTCGCCGACGATCGCGAGCCTGATGCCGGGCAGCCCGCGCAGGGCAGAGAAGCGTTCGACCTGCTTCTCGGGCGCGATGCGGCCGACGTAGCCGACGATCACCTCGCCGTTCGGCGCGAGGCGCGCGCGCAGGGCGGCCGTGGCCGGGTCCACACGGTTGGCCGGGTGGTAGCGGACGAGGTCGACTCCGCGGCCCCAGCGGGCGAGACCGCGGATGCCGGCCGCCCGCAGGTCGTGCATCGACCCGCTCGACGGCACGAGCGTGAGTGCGGCGCCGTTGTGGATCCAGCGCACCATCCGCCACGCGAACGCGGTGGCCGCGCCCAGGTGGTTGCGACGCGCGTAGCCGGCCACATCCGTCTGGAAGATCGCCACCGACGGAACACCCAGCCGCCCGGCCGCCGCGATCGCCTGGGCGCCGAGCAGGAAGGGCGAGGCGGCGTGCAGCACGTCGGGCTCGAACGCGGCGAGCAGGCGCTGCACGTGCGGGCTCGGGAGTCCGACCGGAAACTGCCGGTAGGCGATCGCCGGCACCTCGTGCACGGGAAACCCGGCGTAGTGGCGGGGGCTGCCCGCGGCCGGAACGATCACCATCGCCTCGTGCCCCTCGGCCCTCAGGTGGTCGAGCACCTTGCAGACGCTGTTGGTGACGCCATTAGTAGTAGGGAGAAAACTTTCGGTGACGATCGCTATCCGCATTCGAGATACCTCGCTTCGTGGCCCTGTCCACAGGCTAGGAGCGCGGCATGGCGCGGGGATGAATGGCGGGTGAAGGCTCGCAAACGGCTCGACGTATTAGGTTGGTCGCATGAAGGCCACCAGTGAACATCTCGAGCGTTTCTACAGCGTGATCCCCGCCGGCGGAATCGGATCCAGGCTCTGGCCGCTCTCCCGTGCCGACGCCCCCAAGTTCTTGCACGACCTCACCGGCAGCGGTCAGACGCTGCTGCGCGACACCTGGGACCGCCTCGTGCCGCTCTCGGGCGAGCAGCGGGTTATGGTCGTGACCGGCCGCGCCCACCGCGCCGCCGTCGAGAAGCAGCTGCCCGAGCTCACCGACCCGAACGTCGTGCTCGAGAGCGAGCCGAAGGACTCGTCGGCGGCCATCGGCCTCGCCGCCGCGATCCTCGTGCGCCGCGAGCCCGACGTCATCATCGGCTCGTTCGCCGCCGACCATGTCATCAAAGACAAGCGCGGCTTCCGACGTTCGGTCATCGAGGCTGCGGCCGTCGCCGAGGCCGGCTACATCGCCACGATCGGCATCACCCCCGCCGAGCCGGCGATCGGCTTCGGCTACATCCACTGCCGCGGCGCCCTCGAGGTGCCGGGTGCGCCGAGCGCCCTTCTCGTCGACACCTTCGTCGAGAAGCCCGACCTGGAGACCGCGCAGGGCTACCTCGCGAGCGGCAACTACCTGTGGAACGCCGGCATGTTCATCTCGCGCGCCGACGTGCTGCTCGAGCAGCTCGGCCATTCGAAGCCCGAGCTTCTCGCGGGGCTCAACGAACTCGCCGACGCCTGGGACACCCCGCGGCGCGGCGCGGTCGTCGACAAGGTCTGGCCGGGGCTCGAGAAGATCGCGATCGACTACACCGTGGCCGAGCCCGCGGCGAAGGCGGGCCGGCTCGCGGTCATCCCCGGCGACTTCGACTGGGACGACGTGGGCGACTTCGCATCGATCGGCAAGCTGCACTCCGGCGGACGCAAGAAGGACCTCGCGATCCTCGGTGAGAACGCGCGAGTGCTCGCCGACTCGTCGAGCGGCGTGGTGATCAGCCAGACGGGACGCCTCATCTCGCTCATCGGCGTCACCGACATCGTCGTCGTCGACACGGCGGATGCGCTGCTGGTCACAACGACCGGCAACGCCCAGCGCGTCAAGTCGGTCGTCGACGCCCTCAAGCTCTCCGGTCGCAACGACGTCCTGTAGACCATGACCGCCCGCATCCCGATCATCATCGACACCGACACGGCGCAAGACGACTGCATCGCGCTGCTCGTCGGCCTGCTCGATCCGGCGGCCGACCTGCGCGCCATCACCATGGTCGCGGGCAACGTGGGTTTCGAACGCCAGATCCTCAACGCCCACATGACGCTCAGCGTCGCCGGTCGGCTCGGCGAGGTGCCCGTGTTCCTCGGCTGCAGGCGACCCCTCGTGCGGGAGTGGGTCTCGGCCGAGTACGTGCACGGCGACGGGGCCGGCGGCCTGACGATGGACTTCGACGGGCTCGAGCCCCAGTCGCAGCACGGGGTCGACGCGCTCATCGAGCTCGCCGCGGCGAGCCCGGGCGAGATCACCGTCGTCTGCATCGGCCCGCTCACGAACATCGCCATGGCGGCGGTGAAAGACCCGTCGTTCGTCGCGAACGTGAAGGCGCTCTACGTCATGGGCGGGTCGAACAACGCCCGCGGCAACATCACCGCTGCCGCCGAGTACAACTTCTTCGTCGACCCCGAGGCGGCGAAGACCGTGTTCGCGGCCGGCTTCGCCTCCATCACGGTCGTGCCCTGGGCACCGGTGACGCTCGCAGACGCCGTGTTCTCGCGCGACCAGCTCGCCCACATCGCACGCATCGACACCCCGCTCGCCCGGTTCTACACGCGCATCGTCGAGACGACGCTCGGATTCAACGAGAGCGTCGGCATCGACGGCTCGACCCACCCCGACTCCCTCACCGCGGCCCTGCTGCTGCACCCCGAGTTCGTCGAATCGCGCGGCGACTACGCGGTCGACATCGAGACGGGCTCCCCGCTCACCCGCGGGTACGCCGCGATGTCGTGGGGAGCGCACGGGCTCGCCGCGAACGCCACCGTGATCGAGCGCGTCGACGCCGAGGCCTTCTCCGACTACCTGGTCGCGCTGCTCGCGGGCGAGACGACGCCGAGCCGTCCGCTGCGCTGACCTCGAACGGGTCGAAACGTCCCTGAGGATTTCCAAGACATTTCGGCAGCATCCCAGATTTGTAACGTCTGGGGAGCAGTCGTCAAATATTGCTCGACCCGGTAGTCACAATCTGTAATCTGGGTGGCATCCGCCCTGGTATCGCCAAGGGCACGCATCTGGAGGAAATCTAGTGAACGTAATCACACGCAAGCGTGGTCTCGCCGGCCTGGCGCTCGCCGGCACCGCAGCCCTGTTCCT